>OJDK01000007.1_pt1 | contig 196991 bp, 191 predicted proteins | sample 1592791 | NCBI WGS metagenome assembly OJDK01 (sample SAMN05416878, study PRJEB24817) | seawater metagenome | isolation source: Sea water | place: Canada:Atlantic | collected 2013-11
TCTCCGTTAGCAGGAAGCGTGTAGCGCGCTTGATGCAAGAGATGGGCTTAATCGCCCGCGTTACTCGAGTAACATACCGCGCACCCGGCATGAGACGTTTCCTTGCCTCCGGTGAAAATCTGAGATCAGATGGTGCCGTGCCTGAAGCAAAGAACAAAGTATGGGTTGCTGATGTAACGTATCTCAAAGTAAAGAAGCAGTGGCATTACTTGTCAGCGGTCATGGATCTTCACTCACGGCGCATTGTTGGTTGGAGCTTAGATACGAAAAGAACGACGGAAGTAACCAAAAGAACATTGGCAACTGCTATAAAGAAAAGAAAGCCAGAGAAGGGACTTATGCTGCACACGGATCGAGGTGTTGAGTACAGAGGGGCTGAATACCAAAAGGATCTTAAACGGCATGGCATCTTCCATAGTTTGAGCCGCCCAGGTAAATGTACCGACAATGCACATATGGAATCATTCTTTCATACATTGAAAGCAGAATTAATCCGATGCACGAACTTCCAATCAGGCGAAGAATTGAAGTATGCTTTGGGACGTTACATTAATGATTTTTATAATCGAACGCGGCTGCATTCAGGGATTGGTTATTGTTCACCGATGGAATACGAGCGAATAGCAGCATGAAAATTCATGTGTCCGTTTTATCGGGGCAAGATCATGTTTCAGCATACTATCTTTTGCAACAGACGTACCTGTAATTAGGCTAATACCAGATGTAACGACTATCGCTAGGATCGTCGTGATTGTGATTACAAGTACAATTTGTGTTTTGAGCTTCATCAAGAAACACCATTTAAAAGCATTCCCCTAAGAGTAGAATATATCCAGCATAGTATTGGCGATTGGAATATAATACCGCCTATCAAGAACATGTCTTTTGTGACTAATATTAAGCAATGAGAAAGAAGAGAGATATTTATGGAGCGTGTTGAACGCGATTTCTATGCTCGTGAGCAAGAAGATCAAGAAGCCTTTTTGAGCCAAACATGGTGTAACACCTGTATGGAAGCCGACTTAGGCATGAAAGATCCAAAAGAATACGAGCAAGATGGCGTTATCTTTGTTGAAGGCGCATGTGTTAAGTGTGGCGAGCCAGTGTGTACTGAGATTGCTGATGACGACACAGACGGCGAGTGGGAAGACGAAGCTTAATTGCTGACTGCTGCACTCGGCAGTGCGACTATGCCGAGTGCATACGTAGCTAAGCCGAGTGCATACGTAGCTAAGCCGAGTGCAGCAGCATGCCACTCAGTTGCGGCTAATGTAGCTCAAAATTTCTACAATCTGTTGCGGAGTTTCGCACACTGCCATTGCCGCAGCATCGACCTCCTTTAATGGATGCGTTAGCGCTGGATCGTGTTGGACAATTAAAGATTTCCCTAGAGCTGCTGCATAGCCTGCATCAAACGCCGCATTCCATTGCTTGTACTTATCACCAAACCGCACGACTACAATGTCGGCATCGCTGATTAACTTGCGGGTGCGCAAGGCGTTAATCTTGGCGGCTTTGTGATCTTTCCAAAATGGTGTCGCTTCCGCTCCTAAAATCTCATCGCCACAATCATCGCTCGAAGCGTGATCGGTATTGGGCGAGGTTAGGGTTACTTGTAGATCTTTCTCGGCAATACCGCGGGCGATCTCATCACGCCAATCAGTATGAATTTCGCCAGATAGATAAACGGTCAATTTCATCGTTATTCCTCTTTTACGAGTTTTGTTCAGCTTGTAAACGCAACGCTGCTTTTTGCCAGCGTGTGAACAGCATGGTAGTGACAAATACGGTGAGTGTCAGCGCGATCAGGAGCCAGCCCCAAAGCTCGGTGCCTTGGGTGAACAACACCGTAATCGCGAAGACAAAATACAGCATGATGACATACGCCAACCACGATGCCGCCTTGTGAGATTTCTTCAGCAAACCCGGAATAAATAGCAGTAACGGTAGCGAGCGCAAAGCCCAATACAAGGTGCCGGTTGCATACAACACTGTGGCGGAATCGAAGGTTTGTGGCGGGCTTCTAAAGGTATACGCTAACAACACTAGGAGCGTTCCTAAATAGCTTGTCAGCATGAGTTGATAAACGCGGGTTAATTTCATACATCCGCTCCTAGGCGCTTGGCCAAGGTTGCAATGCGCTTACCTTGAGCTTTGCAAAGTGCAATCTCGTGCTCAGATAGTTCATTGCTGCCATCCTGGCCGCTGTGATGGCTCGCGCCATAAGGCGTGCCACCCGTTTGGGTATTGGTTAAACCCGCTTCACTATAGGGTATGCCTGCAAACACCATGCCGTGATGCAGAAGCGGCAGTACCATGCTCATTAGGGTCGTTTCTTGGCCACCATGCAATGACGATGTTGAGGTGAACACTCCCGCTGGTTTATCGATTAGCGCGCCGGTTAACCAGAGGTTGCTGGTGCTATCGAGAAAATATTTGAGTGGCGCTGCCATATTGCCAAAGCGAGTTGGGCTACCCAATAGTAGGCCAGCGCAGTGTTTTACATCATCAAGAGTGCAATATATCGCACCTTCGCTTGGTACGGCTGGGCTGCTCGCTTCATTGGTTGGCGATACTTCTGCGACAGTGCGAAGACGCGCTTCAAAGCCTACTGCTTCGATGCCGCGAGCCATGTACTTGGCCATTTCTGCCGTTTTGCCATGGCGACTGTAATACAGCACCAATATATAAGGCTGAGACATTATAAAATTTCCAAAACCTGTTGCGGTGGACGACCAATGCGCGCGTTCTTACCTTTGATTACGATAGGGCGTTCAATCAGCTTTGGATGAGCGCACATAGCTTCGATTAAGGCGTCGTCACTTAGGCTAGTGTCAGACAGGTTTAATGCCTTGTAGTCGTCTTCTTTAGTGCGCAGCAGCTGGCGCGGCGTTAAGCCTAGCTTGGTGAGCACATCGCGCAGGGTCTCTGCGGAAGGAATGTCTTTCAGGTACTCTACTATCACTGGCGTGATACCTTGTTCTTCAAGTAAGGCAAGGGTCTCGCGCGATTTCGAACACCGAGGATTGTGATAAATAGTGATTTCGCTCATGCTTTCTGCTGTCCCGATTACATTTTCAATGCCGGTATTGTAACTACATTTTCAAAAGGATGCGCATGAAGCCCAGACTAAACCTGAAATGGCGTCGTACTGCTCAGATTATTTGGAGCACACTGACGCGTTTTGAAAGCATGGAGCGTCGCCGTGACGCTGCGGCCTTAACTTATACAACGCTGTTTGCTCTAGTGCCTGTGTTGACCGTAAGTTATTCGATATTGAGTGCCTTGCCGGCTTTGCAAAGCTGGGGCGAACAGGCGAATGCGCAGCTATTTGCGTATGTGATGCCTGAAGGCAGCGAGGTCATTTCGGAATATTTACAGCAGTTCAGTCAGCAGGCGCGCAAGTTAACTTGGGTTGGTTTGGTATTCTTATTTATCACGGCGTTTATGTTGTTGCAGACGGTTGAAACCCAGTTTAATCGTATTTGGAATGTACAAACTTCGCGCTCGAAGATTCAAACCTTTTTCCGTTATTGGGCGGTATTGAGTCTCGGTCCGCTCTTTTTCGGTGCTGCTTTTGCGACCACTTCGATTGTTGCATCTTTGCCGTTGTGGGGCGGCGATTTAGCCACTAGCGTTGAGTTTATTGCTCATTTGCTGCCTTGGGCTCTTAGCAGTATCGCTATTGCTTTGCTTTATATTGTGGTGCCTAACTGCAAAGTGCCTGTGCTGCATGCATTCATCGCATCGACGGTCATTGCCACTGTTTTTGAGTTAGCCAAATTTCTATTTAGCGAAACACTCGGAATGTTTCCTTCTTATAAATTGATCTATGGTGCGTTTGCTGCGGTGCCTTTGTTTTTATTGTGGATGTACGCGTCGTGGATGTTACTGCTGCTGGGGGCTGAATTGACGTTTAGTTTAAGTCATCACCGCGCGGCGAAGAAAAATGGTAATTCTGCACTAGAGCGTCTGCGCGTAGCGGCCACGCTTTATGAGGCCCAACAAAAAGGTGGTTTGCTCACTGAAGATCGCTTACGCAAACGCCTTGATGACATTGGAGCCGAGCGAATTTCAGCAATCTTAAGTGACTTTCAACAGCAACGTTGGGCTACCATCTCGCATGAACAAGAATGGACTTGGTTACGGGATCCGCGTTCGCTGACATTGGCCGAGTTTTTTGCGCACGAGCCTTTAAAGGCAATGAGCCAGATAGAGGGCAGTGGTAGTGTGAGCAACGATCCATTGAAACAACGCTGGGTGGCCTGGCAACAGGATTGGCAGAACACGATTACTGATGATTCAGGTCGTTCGTTAGATAGCTTGTTTCAGTAATAATGAGAAACCTTGATCACTAAGCTAGTTATTGCATTTTGGGTGCATAGAATCGAGTCAATTTAATTTAGTCAGGATGATTCATGAAGAATGCTCTGCAAGAGTCAAAGCTAGAAAACGCCTCTCCGGAAATTGCTGCACCGAGCGTGTCATTGCGAGTGCATCCGTTGCGTTCAAGCTTGTACGAAGAGCTGCACAATCGACCGTCGCCGATTATTGATCGCGATTGTCATGTCGCACATTTCACCGTTAAGTTAAGCGATAATCGTCAGGAGATGTACGAGCACGTAGTCGATTTATGTCGGCGCTTTAGTGTGCCTTCTCCGGCGCCAGAATCGAGCTGCTTGTACCAAGATTTCGGTGGTTTTGAACTGCGTTGGGAACGCCACTTGGAGTTCGCCAACTTCACCTTTATTTGTTATGACTTACTGCCATTTGATGCCGATGCGTTGAGTTTCATTCCTAAAGATTGGTTGGCTGCGTTACCGGGTGAACTGGTGGTGGCGGTTAATATCTCGGTGTTGCATGAAGAGCCTAATGAAACGTCGATTCGTCGCTGGTTTGAAGGGCAGCGTGTTTCGGGGGCGTGGGTTGCAGATGACAAAGCTCAGGTGTGGACAGCATTTAAGCTGCACAGTGACGGTTTTGGTCGTATCGTTACCTATAGTAAATCATTAACCAGTTATCAAGCTGGGCGCTTAATTCAGCGTTTGTGTGAATTAGAAACCTATCGTTTGATGTCGTTAATGGCGTTGCCGATTGCGCGGCAAATGGGTTCTGAATTGACTCGTATTGAAGACTCGTTAGCGACACTGAATCAAAGTATTTCAGAAATTGATGTCGATAAAGACGAACGCATGTTGCTGCAAGAGTTGTCGCAACTCGCAGCAGAGGTTGAGCGTCATCGCTCGAATACTAACTTTCGCTTCTCTGCGGCGGTGGCCTATCACGATTTAGTGCGTGACCGTTTGCGGCAGTTAAAAGAAAGCCCAGTGGATGGTACCCAAAGCTTGCGTGAATTCCTTGAGCGTCGTTTAACACCTGGAATAAAAACCTGTAATTCGGTGCGCGATCGCTTAGAAGACTTGTCTCGACGTATTCACCGTACTACCAGTTTGTTGCGTACGCGGGTGGATTTATCCATTCAAGAGCAGAACCAACATTTACTGTCGTCAATGAATCGTCGTAGTCAATTGCAGTTGCGCTTACAACAAACCGTCGAAGGCTTGTCGGTTGTCGCGATCGGCTACTACATACTTGCCTTGCTAGGAATTGCGTTTGCTGGTTTGCATGATTTTGGCGTTCCAATCGAAGAGACAACCGGCAAAGCGATCGCTCTGCCGTTTGTTTTAGGGGCTGTTTACCTTGGTGTTCGCAGTTTGCGTCAACATATCACTCGTAGTAGTCGCGGTAATGAGCGGCAAAAAGATGACGCTAAGCGGTCGTGATTGGCCGCTAATATTCTTAACTTATTGATTTTAAAAGACCTTTATAGACTGGCTTAGTAATTGCTGTACCTCATTAATAGCGAACTTAATGAGGTATTCGCATGAACCAATCGTCCTCTGCTTCTACGCAATCGTCATCCGAACTTTCAGAGGTGTTATCACGCTGCTTAACGCCGAGTCTAATGCCTGTTCGTTATCTTAATACCCCTAGACCACAGCCTTGCCCGGTGATTTGGGCGTTATCTTTCTTACGTCGCAGCATGATTCATGAGCGCGATTTGGGTGATCAATATGGTGCGATGGCGTTAGCCAGCGTAAGCGAAGTGTTGCAAAACATGGATGCACCGACCGATGCCTTGCGTCGTCGTGCCGAAGCCGAAGCGTACGACTATATTGCCAACTATACTGATTTACTGGCAGAGGCCGGTGCATCGGCACAACTGCTCGAAGGGTATCAATGCGTATTGCAGGTATTGGCAGCGTTGGATTTGGTACGCAAACAGGAATTATTAACCGGGGTGTTGACCAGCTATGCCCGAGTTCAAGAAGTATATGAGGCTATGTATGTGGCGCACAGGTAGTATTTTATTGTTGTCGATTATCTCGGCGGCGGTTCAGGCTGAAGGTCTATATTGGCGCAATGATGTGAATGGCGGTGTTAAAAGTGGCGCCGGAACACGATTTTCGTCGAATGAATTGAGTTTGACCATTCCACTAGAACGCAAAAGAAATGGCAGTGAAGATGTATCTACCGCACTCAATTTAGATTTAACAGAGTTCCGTTGGTCGGGTACTACCGCTGCGCAAAATGAATATTATTGGATCTCCATGCCGATTAGTTATCGTCAGCGGCGTAGTGGCGGCCAAGAGTTCTACATTCGTGCAGAACCGGGATTGATGACCGATTTAAATGCCTTGGAAGGTAAAAATATCGGTGTGAATTTGGAATTAAGTGGCCGCACCTACGTGTCTAAAAGCGATTTTTGGCAATACGGCATCATAGTTGATCGTGAATTTGGCGATTTTAATCCGCGACCTTTAGTCGGTTATGCCACTAAGCCGACGGCACAAACGGAAATGTTATTGGGGTTTCCTAAAACGTTAATTCAGACCCGTTGGTCTCGCGAAGTTTCAACGTACTTATCGATTCGTCCTGCGGGTGGGGTATGGCGTGAAGAAGTTACTTTGGACGCAGCGTCTACCGTAACACCGAGTGTTTCCGATGTTAAATACACCAACTGGCGTATGGGTGTCGGGGGTGAATTTCATTGGCGCGAGCGCTTTTGGTTAAACGGGGAAATAGGCCAATTGCGTAATCGTCGCATACGTGCAACCGATAATACCGGTGTTGAGGTTGTCGCAACACCGGGGCAAGACGTCTATTGGCAAATTGGTATTACGGCTCGGATGCCTTAGCCGAAGGATCTGTCATCTCTGAATCAACTGGCGCCTGTTTGTTATTTAGACTTGGGCTTGGGGCCGCAGTGGTATCTGCGGCCTTTTCATTGGCTAATAATGTTTGGCTAGCGCGCATCTTTCGTTGCGTTGCCCAATCGTTCATTAACCGTTCTAGCTCTCTCGGTGTTACCGGCCCAAAACTCAATAGTGCGCTGTGAAATTCTTTTAAATTAAAGTCATCTCCTAATTGTTTTTTAGCTTTTTTACGCAAATTTTCTAATGCCCAATTACCCATGACGGCGGCTGTTGCTACGCCCGGATGGGTATTTATATGTTGCAATAAAGTACTCATCTGCGTGTCGGTTAAAGGTGTGTTAGCCGCGATAAATTTGCGCGCATCTGCGGCGCTCCAGCCGAGGTGATAGATGCCCGTGTCGACGACTGCGGCAGCTAAAAGGCTGAGTTCGCTCACTTGTTGACCAAACTTTTCTTCGGCGGTGAAATATCCGCCCATTTCAATGGCAAATTTTTGTGCATATAAAGACCATCCTTCAGTAATTGCCGGATGCGGTACTAGACGCATGATCTCTGCGTTGTCGGGATCGGCGAGTACGGCACCTTCTTGCATGTGACGACCAGGAATAGTCAGTGCGAAAATCTCAGCCGGTTGATTCTCTCGTGGAACATGAAGTTGTGCCGTAGGATTTAAATAATAAATACCGGGCGTTTCATCATTAAACGCAGGCGCTGAATAGTAAGCTGAAGGCGCTAGCCCTTGACGCTCCATCGAAACTTCTTGAATGGCAAGTGCATACGGAGGTAGCACGGCAAAATAGTGCGGAACCTGTTTTGCCATGTAGCGAATGCGTTGGCGTTGAAAATTAACCAAATCCTCACGTCCAGCGGTGCTCGCTGGGAAGGTATATGAGGCCGCTTGCATGCGCTGATAAAGTGCTTTCAGGGCGGTGTTAATATCCTCAGATGTGGCATTGGGCTTGAGGGCATCGCTAGGTAGCATGGCCAAATGTAAAGCCGCTATCGCATCGCGTGCACGCTGATGTATTTCGCTCGGGGCTGCATCGCTACCGCTAAAATAAGCGACTCGTTCATTGTACTCTTCATCTGATAATGGCGAATTATCTTCACGTGTAGGTAACCCTGCTAGAAATAAATGCAAGCGGTCGTAAGCTGGTTTTACATCATTCAGTAAGGCTTCTTTTGCTTTGTTTTTTAATATGCGTGCGCTAGATGGGTGTAGCTGAAGATGTTCGATTTTTAATGAAATATCGCGCCATAAAGGTGAGTCGCTGCCTGCGGTGAATGGAGCTCCAGCGAGTATGCCTGAAATAGCCGTTTGGGCGTCGGCCAGAGTTGCGGCCGTTGGGCGTTTTCCTGCACTGATTTCGTCTTGTATTTGTAATTGCCAGTTACTGAATAGTAAGGGGATACCTTTTAAGCGCCGAATGTATTCGTGAGCATCACCAATATCGGCTACCGGATGGTGGTTAATCAACACATCAAGAGCATGCAAATGCCAGCTATCGGCGCTGCTCAAGCTAGTACGCGCACCATCATTGGTGTTAGCGCCTAGCCGGAATTCTAGTGTTTCGTTTAGGGTAACTGCAATCGCTCGCTGGGTCGGAGGCAGAGCAGCAACCGGCAAGCTTGTGAGTTGCTGACGAATATCGCGCAAGCGTTGTTGGCGCAGCTCGCGTTGTGTTGCCGTTAGGTCATCCCAACGATCGCTATCGCCTAAGCCTAACTGACTTTGCAGGGCCGGATGTTGGTCAATTTCAAACTGATAGAAATCATTAAAAATTTGATTGGCTGTCGCAAGTGTTTGCGCTTTTTCATCGTCGCTGTAATGGGGAACCGATTCATTGTTGATGGATTGTAGTGGTAAGCAGGCGGAGAGTGCAAAGAGGGAGACAAGTGCCGTCAATCGGCCAAGTACAGGCAAAATCATGGTGGTAAAAAGCTCAAAAATTTCGTTGGATAGAAGTGTAACAGCAGTTAGGCTGTTTGGTCAGATTTGAACCGTCGTTTGTACTGCGTATGCGTGTTAAAGTCATGTTTTGCAATAGGAAATAGAATTCATGTTGTTTCACCGTGTGGTAATACCATTCGCCTTCATGCTGCTAGGTGGCATTAGCTTGGCTTGTCAGGCCGTCACGCCGTTTCCGGTATCGAAGCAAATCGACTCTTTCGATAAGGACGTTACTCGTTATCGTTTGGTTTTATCCGGATTAAAGACGGAGCAAGCAACGACATTCGGCGAAGATGAACGGCGCTTGTCAGGTACGCTAAATCGAACTGTTTGGCGTTTACAGGATGATCTTAGTATTGATGAGTTGTTTTCATTTTATCGCGAGCAATTTAATGGCGATGAACGCGTGCTATACGAATGTGTGGGACTAGATTGCGGGAGTAGTGCGTTTTGGGCAAATGAAGTCTTTGATAATCCGCGTCTTGTGACCCGCGATAAAGATCAGGCCTATATTGCGACGTTAAGTGATCTTGAAGACGGAAAGCAAAAAGTTACTGCGGTGTATATTGCTCGTCGCGGATCGCGTCAGACCATGATCAATGTTGATGAAATGATCACTGCTGACGCTGTATCAGATCGACAATCGTTAACGGCCAAAATAAATGATGAGCTAACTCACAGTGCTGGTTGGTTATCTGGCTTTAAAACGAATAAAGATCAGCTTGATGAGAATGCGAGTCGTGAGTTACTCGATATTTTAGCCAACTTAAATCCAGCGCTTAAAAGCCGCCTTAACTTGGTTGTTCATTGTTACAGTGCTCCTCATATGAAAGACAATTTGAGCTGTTCTGAACGCTTGGCGGAGTCACTGCGCCAGCGTGTCTCTAGCCCCAATAATCCCGTCCAAATATATGCTCAGGGAGCATTAACATTGACGCCAAATAATGATTTGGCTCCAGCGCTACGCTTTGTATTTTGGCCTAGGAGGTAATTGTGAAAAAACGTGTTGCTCTTGCGCTTGGTAGTGGTGGTGCTCGTGGTAATGCTCATATCGGCGTAATTGACGCTTTGGTAGAGCGCGGATATGAAATTGTGAGTGTGTCTGGTTGCTCAATGGGGTCGATTGTTGGCGGCTTTTATTGTGCGGGTAAACTCGATCAGTATCGAGAATGGGCTTGTGGATTAGGCTATTTGGATGTGCTTCGCTTGGTGGATTTTAGTTTACTGTCGAGCGGTGCCATTCGCGGCGATAAAGTGTTTGGTGTGCTTAGCGAGATGCTCGATGGCTGTCTTATCGAAGATTTAGATATCCCGTTCACGGCGGTGGCAACCGATTTGCGTGATAAAAAAGAGATTTGGTTTCAGCGTGGCCTGTTGCGTGATGCGGTACGAGCTTCGTCAGCCATTCCGACGGTGATGAGTCCGGTGCTTTTGAATGGACGTATGTTGGTAGATGGTGGCGTGTTGAATCCGCTGCCAATTACGCCCTGCGTTTCTGCTCATGCGGATCACATTATCGCGGTTGATTTGAATACCGATGTGCCGATGCCGCACGATTTGATGAATACTCTCTCTAAGGTACAAAGTGAGAAGGAGGATTGGTTTAATGTGGTGCTAGATAAAGCCAGTCATTGGTTGGGCAAGTACTCGAAGGGCGCCCGTGAACAAGCCGATGAGAATTTAGGCAAGATAGAGATCCTCAACCAGATGTTTGAAGTCATGCAGTCGTCGCTGACGAAATTTAAAACGGCGGGCTATCCACCGGATCTAATGATTAAAATTCCTACCTCCTGCTGTCAAATGTATGAATTTTACCGAGCGGAAGAGATGATACGTATCGGCTATCGTATTGCTAGCGAAGCACTTGATGCCTACGAAATGGGACATAGTAGCCTGTATGGTGAGCGCTTAAACTGAGCCACAATAGCCTAGGGATGGCCGCTAGCGCCTGAATTCGGTAAACTAACAGGCTTTACACTGCCAGCGAATAGCATCACTCCATGAGTCATACCGATATGAACTTTCAGCAACATGCGTCCCAAGCGATCGATGAGTTGCGTACCGTACAGGATATGATTCGATGGGCGGTTAGTCGCATGTCAGAAGCGCAGCTATTTTACGGTCATGGCACCGACAATCCATGGGATGATGCATTGCAGTTAGTAACGCATGCGTTGAGCTTGCCATGGAATTTAGCGGAGGAATGGCGCCACTCTAGATTGACTCGTTGCGAGCGCGAAGCGGTTATCAACGTATTGGAAGCGCGCATCGAAAATCACGTTCCAACACCTTATATCACAGGTATTGCTTGGTTTTGTGGTCAGCCTTACAGCGTTGATGAGCGGGTGCTGATTCCGCGCTCTCCCATTGCTGAGCTGATCGAAGAGCGTTTTGCTGACTACTGGCAGGCCAACCAAGACCCAACGCGCATACTCGATTTGTGCACTGGCTCTGGTTGTATTGGTATTGCTTGCGCGTTGACCTATCCAGAAGCGGAAGTCGAATTGTTGGATATCTCTTTTGATGCCTTAGAAGTGGCAGAGGAGAACATTCATAATCATCAAGTTGAAGATCGAGTAATTGCTTTGCACTCCGACTTATTCGCCTCGGCATCGGGTCGTTATGACATCATAGTATCCAATCCGCCGTATGTGGATGAAGACGACATGGCATGTTTGCCAGAAGAGTTTTTACATGAGCCAGAATTGGCGTTGGCCGCGGGCCAAGATGGTTTAGACTTAGTTCGTATCATGCTCGCTCAAGCCAGAGAATACCTGACTGATGACGGCATATTCGTGCTTGAGGTCGGCAACAGTTGGCCAGCGTTACGCGCAGCGTATCCTGAATTACCATTTAGCTGGCCCGAATTTAAACGTGGTGGTCATGGTGTGTGTGTCTTACATGCCCGCGACTTAGAACGATTAGCTGAAAGCGCCCTTACTCAGTAATAAGAATTCAGAGACGAGAATTTTATGTCTGGAAATACCCTTGGAAAAAGCTTCACCGTTACAACCTTCGGTGAAAGCCATGGTTTAGCATTGGGCGCCATTGTTGATGGCTGCCCGCCAGGAATTCCTCTAACAGAAGAGGATTTACAAGCGGATTTGGATCGTCGTAAGCCTGGTACATCGCGTTATACCACGCAGCGTCGAGAGCCTGATCAGGTTAAAATTCTATCGGGTGTATTTGAGGGCAAAACCACGGGTACGCCGATTGGTCTATTGATCGAAAATACCGATCAGCGTTCTAAAGACTATTCCAATATTGCCAAGACTTTCCGCCCAGCACATGCGGATTATGCTTACACGCAGAAGTACGGCTTTCGCGATTATCGTGGTGGTGGTCGTTCTTCGGCGCGTGAGACGGCGATGCGTGTTGCTGCCGGTGCTATTGCTAAAAAAGTATTGGCAGAGAAGGGCATTCAAATTCGTGGCTATTTGTCTCAACTTGGTCCTGTAAAAATTGACTATGCTCACTTCGATTGGGAACAAGTCAATGAGAATCCATTCTTCTGCCCTGATCCAACCAAGATCACAGAAATGGAAGACTACATGATTGCCTTACGTGAAGAAGGTAACTCGGTTGGCGCTCGAATCAGTGTAGTGGCGAGTGGTGTGATGCCTGGATTAGGCGAACCTATTTTTGATCGTCTTGATGCCGAACTTGCTCATGCACTGATGAGTATTAATGCCGTTAAAGGTGTTGAAATTGGCGATGGCTTTGATGTTGTTGCGCAAAAAGGCACAGAGCACCGCGATGAGATGACTGCGGCTGGGTTTTTAAGCAATCATGCTGGCGGCGTTTTGGGTGGTATCAGTACCGGCCAAGATATCATTGCTCATATTGCGTTAAAGCCGACGTCGAGCTTAGTGATTCCTGGTCGTTCAATTGATAGCGATGGAAATGAAATCGAAGTCATTACTAAAGGTCGTCATGATCCTTGTGTGGGGATTCGTGCGACACCCATCGCTGAAGCTATGATGGCCATAGTGATTGTCGATCATCTATTACGTCATCGCGGACAGAATGCCGATGTGAATTGTTTGACACCTGTTATTGCTGGGCAAGCGCCCGAGTAATGTACGGTGATTGAAATAAAGCGGCTGAGGCCGCTTTTTTTGCATCTATTAAACCGTATCATCGCGTTCTTATTCTTAGGGTTAGTTTTCTCCTCTTCGTTTTCGTAAAGCCACTACAAGCACTTGTTATGACGATGAATTCAACTGCCGCACCAACGACTCGCTTGTCGCTATTTTATGGCTTGTACTTTGCCTTGCTTGGCTGCATTGCGCCTTACTGGGGCTTGTATTTAACCGAGCTCAGTTTTACGCCGCAGGAAATCGGTTCGTTGATGGCCTTGTTTGGTACGGTGCGTATTTTAGCGCCAAACTTGTGGGCCTATTGGGGCCGAAATATCAGTGCCCCTTTAAGAATGGTTCGAGTTGCTGGACTGCTAACTTTGTTCTGCTTCGGCGGAATATTCCTAGTGGATAGTTTTATTGGCGTTGCCTGCATTATGGTGTTGTACGGATTTTTTTGGGCGGCGATGTTACCGCAGTACGAAACAATTACCATGCAAGCATTAGGCAATAAACTAGACGAATACAGCCGAATTCGAGCATGGGGCTCAATTGGTTTTATCGCAGCTGTGATGTTGTTAGGACGGTTATTCGACGATGTCACTATCAAGGCGTTGCCAATATTCATGCTGTTACTAATGGCTGCCATCGTACTTAACAGCTGGTTATTAAAGTCAGCGACGGTGCGTCATAAAGCCACGTTAGCAGCGGGTAATATGTTGAGTTTCTTGCGGCAGCGCAAGGTGATCGCCTTTATTCTTGTTACCATTCTATTGCAAATAGCGCATGGGCCTTATTACACATTCTTCAGTATTTTCTTAGAAGAAAACGGTTATTCAAATTCGCAGATCGGACTTTTATGGTCTATAGGTGTATGCGCCGAAGTTGTTCTGTTTTGGCAATTTGGTCGAATGATGAAATTGTTGACTTGGCAGCAGTGGTTTCTTGTCAGTTTGGCCCTGACAGGAGTACGCTGGTGTCTTGTTGCTTGGGCAGTTAATAATGTTTGGGTGTTAGTTGCGGGTCAAACCTTACACGCGTTCAGTTTTGCGGTAATGCATGCCGTATCGATGCGTTACATACAGATGTTTTTCCCGGCTTCGATGCAAGCCCGCGGACAAGCTCTGTATTCAAGTGTGGGATTTGGTTTGGGTGGTGCCATAGGAGCAATGCTAAGTGGTTTGTTGTGGCAGCCTCTCGGTGGGACCGGGGTATTTATGTTGGCCGCATTAGTCGCATCCATTGCGCTGTTTATTGCTTTGTGGGGACTGCGTGATTCGCAGCATGAATGTAACACTCGATAGATAAGAATTTAGAATTAGAGGGAACACTTGATGCAAATTAATGTCACTTTTGATATGACACCGGAAGAACTTCGCCGCGTGATGGGTCTACCGGATGTTCAGGAGTTTCAGCAAGAGCTGTTTGCCAAAATGATGGAAAAAATGAATTCTGGTGAAGAAGGCTATGATCCAATGAGCCTTTATCAGCCATTGCTGAACGGTGGGGTGAACGCCATGTCTGAATTTCAGCGCATGATGTTTGCCATGATGTCTGGTAAAAGTGACGGTAAAGGCCAGTCTTAAGACAAAGCCGGTCAGTGAAGCTTAGCAATGTAACCTTTGCTCAGAACGATTACTGCTTTCGCGTGATTATTCTGATGAAATTGCTACTTTAACTGGTAACCGTCATGCAGAGGTGTAAGATAACTTTACGTAGTATGAATGAACACATTTCGACTAAACCATTGAAGGAGCAATACCATGCAAGAGAACATTCTGAATGCTTTCGCTGAACAAGCCAAAACCATGTACTCACCTATGGCTAAATTCAACAGTTTGTTTGTTGATAACATGGAAAAATTGACTGAGTTTCAAATCAGTGCAATTAAGAGTTACGCGGAAATGGGTCTTTCTCAGTTGAAAAGCGCCGCTGAAATTAAAGATGCTGACACTATGCGCAGCTACACTTCTGCACAAGCAGAAACTGCTACTTCTTTAAACAAGAAAATCATGGAAGATGCGAAAGCTATGTCTGACATGGCGATGGAATTCAAAACTCAGATCGAAGGTATTATGGAAGAAGTTCGTAGCACTGCAGCGACGACGGCTTCTACTGCTGCAAAGCCAGCACCTAAAGCTAAGACAGCGGCTTAATTAGCGCTAGTCGTTAAGGCCACCAATGGGTGGCCTTTTTTAATGGACGGTTTTTGAATTACTTGAGACTTCCTCAAGGTGAAGGACAATGGGTGGCGTATGAGTGTTTCAGCGGATAAGTTAGAAACGGCTGTCGGTGATATTTTAGAAATGACAGCTAAGGCAACAGAGCAAGGCAGTAAGCTTTGGGAGAAATTAATAAACCAGCCAACGACTGCAGATGATCCAGCTGCGTGTGTTCTAAACGATTTCAGCGAAGCGTTCCGCGAACTAGGAGAAGCCATGATGGCTCATCCAGGTAAGATTGTTGCGGATCAAATGGAAGTATTGAAAAAGCAGCAGGAGCTTTATCAGCATACAGTATTGCGATTTTTGGGTAAGGACGTAGGTCCGGTTGTTGAACCCGAAAAAGGTGATAAACGTTTTGCTAGTGAGCAGTGGTCAGAAAATCCCTTATTCGATTACATCAAGCAATTATATTTATTGCAGGGGAATGGCCTCATGAAAATGGTTAAAGATACCGACGGTATTAGTGACCATTCTCGTAAAAAAGTAGAATATTTGATGCGTCAATACGTGAACGCATTAGCCCCCTCTAATTTCGCCGGTCTTAACCCTGATGTTATTAACAAAACATTGGAAACCGGTGGCGCTAATTTAGTAGCAGGCATTGAGCAATTAACGGAAGATTTAGAAGCCAGCGCTCAAGGCTCTCTGAACGTTACCATGACCGATACGTCGGCTTTCCAAGTGGGTCGTAACGTTGCTACAACACCGGGTAAAGTCATCCACCAAAATGACATGATGCAGTTGATTCAATATGAACCAACGACTAAGACGGTATTTAAACGTCCACTGTTAGTCATCCCACCTTTTATCAACAAATATTACATCATGGATTTGCGTGCTGATAACTCCTTGATTAAATGGTTGGTTGATCAAGGCCACACAGTATTTGTAATTTCTTGGGTGAACCCAGGGCCGTCGTTACGTAATAAGGGCTTCGACAATTACATGCTGGAAGGCCCAGTAGAGGCTTTGGATGTTATTGAAACCATTACGGGCGAAAAAGAATTTAATGCTATCGGGTATTGCCTAGGTGGTACTTTACTGTCGGCGACTCTTGCCTACCTTAAGAAGAAACGTCGTGAACCGATTAAGTCGGCTACCTTCTTAGCTACTTTGATTGATTTTAGTCAGCCGGGTGAAATCGGCGTGTTCATTAATGAAACCGCGATAGCGGGCATTGAAAAGCAAATGAATATGCTTGGCTATTATGACGGTCGTCAAATGGCTTTTAGCTTTAACTTATTACGTGAGAATGATCTGTTCTGGTCATTCTTTATTAATAACTATTTGAAAGGTCAGCGTCCCGCGGCATTTGATTTGTTGTATTGGAACTCTGACAGCACGAACCTGCCAGCGACGATGCATTCGTATTACCTGCGTAATATGTATTTGAATAATCGCTTGGTCGAAAAGAATGCGTTAGAACTTGATGGCGTGAAGATTGATTTGTCGGCAGTTAAGATACCAACGTATTTCTTGTCGGCCTCTCAGGATCATATTGCCTTATGGCAGGCGACCTACAAGGGTGCGCAAGCCATCGGTGGTAAGCCACGCTTTGTGCTTGGTGGCTCAGGTCACATCGCCGGTGTTATCAATCCTCCAGCTGCCAATAAGTATGGTTATTGGACCAATGACGCTGGCGCGTTACCAGAACAAGCGGACGATTGGTTTAAAGCAGCCGAAAGTCATTCGGGTTCTTGGTGGGTTGATTGGCAAGAGTGGATTCAAACTCAAGGTGGCACCGAAGCCGTTGAACCTCGCGTTCCTGGTAAAGGTCCAGTGGCTGCCATTGAAGATGCGCCGGGTAGTTATGTGAAGCAACGCATTGTTGATGTGTTGGGTAAGTAACCCTTCGTGTGTATGGTTTGCCGGTGCTGAATTAGTAAGTATTGGCCAAATCATTGAAAACTAACAAAAACGGCGCTTCGGTGCCGTTTTTGTTTGGGTGGATTTCCGTTATTATCAATGTCATAACAAGTGCTGGGTGCGACCAGTAAGCAAAGCATTAAGAGGAGCATACGTGTCTCAATTTGATCAAGAATCCATTGTGTACGGAGTCATACGCCATATTCCGGCAGCTGATCCTTTTGGTTCTCGTCGCGAGCGCCGTGTTAATTGGGCTGCTATTCAAGCATTACCGTTAGGTCTGGATGAAGATTGGTCGCTATTGAAGCGCGAGATGTTTTCTATGCCCGGTGAAGATGTTTTCAGTGGCACTTATCAAACTCAGTTAATGCATTTTGCCGCATCTTACCGCGCTGTAGAGTACGAGTGGGAAAACTGGTTGCGCCAGTTTGAAGCCTTGCTAAAAAGTATGTATTGGGTGTCTGCTACAGTGCATCTTGAAACTGAATTGTCGGGTAAACACACCTTTAGCTGGCAAGCTGATGAAGGCCACTTACCATCCGATGGCGAACTTCGCATGAGCTGCGAATGGGAACGTGAGGCTTCTTTTGCAAATTGATGATGCGCCTGATGAAGGCGTAATTGCGATTCCTTACGAACGTCTTGATAAGGCCACACTTGATGCTATCGCCGAAGATTTTGTCACCCGAGAGGGCACTGACTACGGCGATGTTGAATATTCTTTGCAGGATAAAATAGCCCAAGTAATTGAGCAGCTGCGCCGTGGTGAAGCTACCTTGCTTTATGATCCTGTGCAGCAGACTTGTCATATTCAACTTACAGCAACCCTGCGCCAGTTTGGCTGGCAACCATAGGCTTTAATACCCGTCAGGCTAGTCGTAATGATCGTTTGGCACTTTTCTCCGCGCGATATCGCGTACCAAAAAACGCACTGGTAATACGGCGTCTAAAATTGTGCGACTGACGCAAGAGCTGCGACTGGTTATAAGGTCAGTCAGTATTTCTGCGCATAAGGGTGCCGATACCAGTCCGCGTGAACCATGACCAATATTCACGAAAAGTCCGGGGATTAACGGTGCTTCGACCTGCGGTATTTGCTTGCTGTTTTTACTTAACTGCTTAAATGCTTTGGCAAAAGGGCGAGTGTCCGCAAGAGGGCCAACCATAGGTAAGTAATCGGGAGTGGTGCAGCGAAAGCCGACACGGCCACCGACAATCTTGTTATGTGTTGCCATCAACTGCCACTCATCACCAAATTCTTTGAGATGATCAAGATTGGTTTGATGATCACTGTCGCGCAGTTCTGTATTGGAATCATTCAAATTATAAGTAGCGCCCAAACACAATTGCCCCGCAATTGGCGGAGCCATATAACTGTTAGCACACAGTACATGAGGCATAGCGGGTGCTGATGTGGCATCTAAATACGTTAACTGGCCACGAATATTCTTAACCGGCAAATAAGCATCCGTGAGTAATTCTTTTGCTTGCCATGCGGTGGCGATCACTACAGTAGATGCTGAGCTTTGCTCGCCAGAGGCAAAGCAGAGTTGCCATGGGGCATCATCTCGACCAGTGGGGTTTAGACTGGTTAATTCAGCCTGTTCAAAGCGAATGTTGGGATGCTGCACTAAGGCTTCGCACAACCGAGCGGGCGCCACCCATCCTGCTTGCGGATAAAATAAACCGCTATCGCGGACTTCAATTAAAGCTGATGGTGGTTGGCGGATAGCGATAAATTGCGCTTGGCGTGCGGCTTCTTTTTCGCTGCTTGCAAGCTGCATTACCCCACAAGATTGCCAGCCAAGATTTTGCTCATCGCCGTCGCCTAATTGTGCTTTCACGGAGCACAGGGCGAGTTCGTAAGCCTCTAGATAGAAGTCGGTATGAGTGGCTTTGTCATCGGCGGCCAGTTTTACGTATAAGCCGCCTTGTGGATTACCTGAGGCGCATTGAGCAATGCCTAGAGCGTCTATCAGTGTGACCTTAAAACCGGCCTCTGCCAGCGAGCGAGCGCTGTGACAGCCCGCAAGTCCGGCACCGATAACAGTGACCTCTCGACTCCCCCTCGGGTTTGGGGCGATTAGCCATGGCTCTTGTTGAAAGTATGGCGGTTGCTCCGGTCCGCACTGAGCATGATAAACACCTGCCAGCATATGACGTTTGCCGCCGAAACCCTCGGGATTATGTACTTTAAAACCGGCACCTTGTAGGCCTCGACGAACTTGGCTGGCGGCGGTAAATGTGGCGACACTCGCTTCCTTGCCTGGTTGTGGATTGCGGCTTAAGTGACGCATCTGTTGATACAATTCATCGGTCCACATTTCTGGGTTTTTAGCAGGTGAAAATCCATCCAAATACCATGCGTGGACTGGGCCTGTTAGTTCTTTTAGGGCATCGTGAACGTCGGCAAAAATCAAGGTCAAACTGATGCGTTGTTCGGGCCAGCGTAGGTGGTGAAAACCCGCGGTTAAGTGCGGATATTGCTCTAATAATGTTTGCGTAAGATCGGCAAGTTCAGGCCAAAGTGCCAATGCTTGGGTTAGTTGTTCCTTGCTTAGCGGATATTTCTCGATACTGGTGAAGTGCAGCCAAAGATCGTTTTCTTCGGCTGACTCTTGTTGATTGCGCTGTCTATTACTTTGTTGAAAAGCACGCCACGTTGCTAAAAAATTCAGCCCCGTGCCAAAACCGGTTTCGATAACGCAAAAGGGACCTTGCCATGTCGCCCAGCGTTCGCGTAATTGGTTGTGTTGGATAAACACATAGTCAGTTTCTGCTAAGCCATTTTTTAACGAAAAATAAGGGTCGTTAAATTGGGTCGACACGGGTAATCCAGCTTCGCTCCATTTTAAGGCAAGGTTTGCAGTGTTGACGCTAGCTTCAGAAGCGTTGCTTATTTCTGACATTCGGGTTTCTTCTGACACCAGTGGCGTTATGAGTTAGAGAACAAGACCGATAGTTTACCGTGCTGTCGATGCTGACGTACACTCGCGGCCTTGTTTAGCTGCCTTTTTGGGAGATTAGGGCTGTGATGGACATCCTAACTGTTCTATTTCCGGTGCTGGTATGTGCTCTAATCGGTGCATTGTGGGCGCGTTCGGGCACGAATTTCGACACCGATTTTATCTCGCGCTTGGTGCTGAATGTGGGTGCTCCATGTTTAATGCTGTCGGTTCTAGGTGGTATTGAAATAGACCTTGTTGCGTTCAATCAAACCGCTCTGGCGTGTATTTTAATCGCCTCACTGATGTCGTTGGCTGGTTGGCTCATTCCCAAAGCCTGCGGCGATGATGTTCGCACTTACTTTCCGTCGTTTGTTTTTCCTAACGTGGGCAATATGGGCCTTCCCATTTGCCTATTCGCATTTGGTGACGAAGGTCTGGCGCTAGCTTTAGCTTTCTTTATGATGCTGTCTGTAGCGCACTTTCCTGTGGGTATTTTAGCCGCTGGCGGAAGTCAAGCTGGTGGGTGGCGCGGCTTGTTTAAAATGCCGATTCTATATGCCATCGCGTTATCACTGCTGTTGCTTTGGTTTGATGTACGTTTACCTGAATTACTGCAGAATCCTATCGTGCTGATTGGCGGAATGACTATACCTTTGATGCTCATTACCCTTGGTGTGTCGTTGGTGCGCCTACAGATTACAGCGTGGCGTAAAGCCTTGTTCTACAGCGTTTGTCGAGTGGCTGGCGGCTTATTGGCAGGGCTGTTGGTGGTATGGTTATTGGAGCTAGAAGGGACAGTACGGGGCGTGGTGTTATTGCAGGCATCTATGCCCGTAGCCGTGTTCAATTACCTATTTGCCGTGCGCTACCAGCGCCAGCCCGAAGCTATTGCCGGGCTGGTGGTCACTTCGACCTTGTTGTCGTTCGTGACCTTACCGCTATTGCTTTGGTGGTTACTCTGATGCTTTTGGTGCATCGTCGATAATACGCACATCGTGCAGAATAATCGGTTGTACCGGTACATCGCGAGCACCGGTCTGGCTGTTTGCTATCGCATCCACCACGGCCATTCCAGTCACAACTTTACCGAATACGGCATAACCAAAATCACGCACGCCATTGTTTAAAAAGGTATTGTCTTTTACGTTGATAAAAAACTGGCTAGTAGCGCTATCAACAGATGCAGTACGTGCCATAGCAATGGTGCCACGATTATTTTTTAAGCCATTATCAGCCTCGTTTTTAATGGGCGGTTGTGTGGCTTTTTGACGCATGTCAGCGCCAAACCCGCCGCCTTGTACCATGAAGTCTTTGATAACGCGGTGAAACACAGTGCCGTTATAATGACCAGAGTTCACGTAAGATAAAAAGTTGGCAACGCTGATCGGCGCTTTGGTTTTATTCAGTTCTAATTCAATATAACCAACGCTAGTATTCATTCCGACCAGAACAACCTCGTCGGGGGCGGCAGCTTTGCTGTCGGCCGCAAAGCTAGAAATACTGAACAGTAGAGCGCACAGTGTCATCATCAAACGCATGGTTAATCTCCAGAGATAATTTGAATGTCTAAACCTACGGTAAGAATACGCTTTTGTGAAGGCTGTAAATGGGGTTTACGTGCAGGTTGGTACGCACAAGAGCTATTTAGTACATTTAATGGCCAATTAGCGGGTATTTTTATGGAAGTGGGAGAGTCGGGCGACTTTCAGGTGTGGGTAGACGATATTTGCTTATGGGATCGAAGAAAAGATGAGGGCTTTCCAGAAGCGGCCGATTTAAAACGACGTTTGCGTGACGCGATATCGGCGGAAATGTCTTTGGGTCACTGCGATCTGCCTGAAAGACAGATCACAGATAACGCCGGTGCTGACCAGAGCTAACTCAGCTCCAGCCACTGTTATTGCGCTTGCCGCGTAATCCAGGTAACACCAGCCCGGCAAAGATGCCGATAAATACTAAGCCGCCACCATAGAGTAAAAAGGTCTGGCGGCTGTCGTCGCGCAACTGAGCGTTTTCATTAGTCATGGTTTCAACTTGAATTTCCAGCTCTTGATTGCGTAGCGTGAGCTTTTTGGTTTTCTCGTCCAATGCCAATGCGTTGTCTGAGATGCTCATAATACGCTCTAATTCTTTTTCTAATTTAGCGTTGTCGCGAGCTAAAGTAGAACGTTCGCTCTTTACTGTTTCCAGTTCGGCTTGCAATTCACTACTCTGACTTTGCGTCGTAGATTTTTCTGCACGTAATTGTTCTAGTTCACGATTGGCTAGAATCAGCTTCTCTTTCGCAATAGGCTCATTTTCAAGGAAGCGGGTCAGTACCCAACCTTCGACACCCTTGTCGGTTTTTACCTTGGTGTAACCTTCGGTTTCGTTTTCTTCTAATACGATTAAGTGCTCACCACTTTGAATCACTTTTAGAATCCGGTATTCCTGACTAGGACCCGAGCGCAGTTGAATATAGAGTTTGTCGGAGACATAGCGCTTCTCAACGGCAGAGGCCGAGATAGCTAGCAATAGGCCAGCGAATAACAGGACGACACGTTTCACAATCGATACCTTTATTGTTGTTGTAAAAATTTAGGGAAGTACACGCTTAAATGGCTTAACGACTACCCGTTCGTATACACCAGCACTTACATAAGGATCTGCATCAGCCCACTCTTGGGCATCGTTCAAACTGGCAAATTCGGCGATAACTAAGCTACCGGTAAATCCTGCATCACCAGGATTCTCGCTATCAATGGCTGGGTGAGGTCCGGCAACCAGCAATCGACCTTCTGCGGTCAGTTCTTGCAAGCGCAATAAATGTGCAGGACGAGCTGCAAGGCGCTTGTCTAAGCTATTACTGACATCTTGGCTAATAATGGCATACCACATACTTATTCGTCCTCGTGGTTTATGTAACGGTACAAAAACAGCGACTGGCCTACAATAAACAGGATGGTCAGGCCAAGCAAACCGAATAACTTAAAGTTAACCCAAGTATCTTCGGAAAAATGGGCCGCTACATACAAATTGGCGGCTCCGCTGAAGAAGAAGAAGAGCACCCATGCATAGTTTAAACGTACCCATAATTCGGGGGGTAACGACATATTGCCGCCCATCATGCGTTCGAGAATGGATTTTTCTGTAAACAACTGGCTGAACAAAAATGCCGCGGCAAATAACCAGTTAACGATGGTGGGCTTCCATTGGATAAATTCTTTATTTTTAAACGCCACGGTCAAGCCACCTAACACGATCACCAATGCGAGGGTTACTAATTGCATTTTTTCAACATGTCCGGTTTTGTACACCGTATAAGCAATTTGCATAATTGTGGCGGGAATTAGCACCGCAGTGGCTAAAATAATGGGGTCGAGAGATCCTAATATGTCGGCATTTTCTGAACCGATAAACGGCGTTACGAGTTCAACTGTTTCTGGGGCAAATTTGTAGACCAAGAAAAAGATGACGATGGGCAAAAAATCGATTAGTAACTTCATTCGCTAGTTGGCTTCTGTGCATTTACAATGAAGGGCATTATGTATTAACCCACCACGAGCGTCCATGTGAACTCCGAAATTGATCTGCATTGCCACAGTACCGCCTCAGACGGCAAATTATCTGCCCCCGATGTTGTCAGTCGGGCAGCTGAGCGCGGGGTGAAGATCTTGGCGATTACAGACCACGATACTGTCGAGGGGTTCCGTCTGGGGCGCGAAAAAGCGGCCGAAGTTGGAATTCAATTGATTTCTGGCATAGAGCTGTCATGTGTCTGGGGTGGGATCACAGTGCATATTGTTGGTTTGAATTTCGACCCAGAATCCGACGTGATGCGGGAAGCTGAAGCGGCACAAACCGCCGCGCGGGAAGCACGCTCACTGTTGATTGCTGAACGCGTCGGTAAGCGCATTAAGCAAACCTTCGATCTAGATGCCGTGCGCGAGTATGCCGGTGGCGAGGCTATTGGGCGGCCACATTTTGCTCAATACATGATTGATCAAGGTTGGGTACCGAATATGGCAGCGGCCTTTAACAAGTATCTGGGGGCAGGCAAGCCGGGCGATGTGAAAGCGAGTTGGCCAGAACTCGCCCAAGTAACTGAGTGGATCGTTGCGGCTGGCGGCACGGCCGTCATGGCCCATGCTCATTTATACAAGATGACGCGTACTAAACTGAAAGCGTGTTTGCAGGATTTTAAAGATGCAGGCGGCCAAGGCTTAGAAGTAGCTTACGGTAATATGGATGCCAATCAGCTCGGACAAATGTCGGCGTTGGCACGAGAAATGGATTTATTAGGTTCTTGCGGAAGTGATTTTCATGGTCCTAATCGATTTGGTTTGGATTTGGGGGTAATGCCTGCATTTCCGAAGGACGTGACGCCAGTATGGGCTTCATGGTCTTAATTTTTTAGAGGTTAGAGTGTGAGTCAGTTTTTTCAAATACACCCAGAAAATCCCCAGCAACGTTTAATCAAACAAGCGGCTGAGATTATTCGCGGCGGCGGTTTAGCCGTCATTCCTACCGATTGCGCCTATGCCTTAGCGTGTCGTTTAGGTGATAAAAATGCGACTGAGCGCCTGCATCGTCTGCGTCAGCTGGGTCCTAAGCATAATTTCACCTTACTGTGCCGTGATTTGTCCGAGCTATCGTTATTCGCAAAGGTCGATAACAGCCAGTATCGTTTGTTAAAAGCCCATACGCCCGGTGCTTTTACCTTTATTCTGCCGGGTACGCGTGAAGTGCCAAGACTGTTGATGCATCCGAAAAAACGCACCATCGGTATTCGTGTACCGGCCAATGCGATTGCGATGGCATTGCTAGAAGAAATGAACGAACCTTTGATGACGACATCTTTGATTATGCCGGGCGAGATCATGCCTTTGTCAGACCCTTACGATATTCGTCAAATGCTAGAACACCAGTTGGATCTGGTCGTTGATGGTGGTTATTGCGGTATTGAGGCCACGACAGTGATTGATATGACGGAAGAGGTACCAGAGCTTCTGCGTCAGGGTGTTGGAGATGCGTCCGCATTCCTGTAAACCTAGTATTAAAACCGGTATGATGGCGCGCTTTATTATTGGCAGAGTCAACGAGTAAGCCATATGAGCAAACAGCGTGTATTAACCGGTATCACCACCACAGGTACGCCGCACTTAGGTAACTATGTTGGGGCGATTCGTCCTGCGATTGAAGCCAGCCGCGATACTAACAATGAATCCTTTTATTTCTTGGCCGATTACCACGCCTTGATTAAGTGTCAGGACCCTGCGGCGGTGCATCAATCGACCAAAGAGATTGCTGCTACGTGGCTAGCGTTGGGCTTAGATACAGACAATGCCGTGTTCTATCGCCAATCAGATATTCGCGAAATACCAGAACTGACATGGATGCTGAATTGTATTTGTGCCAAGGGTTTGATGAATCGTGCCCATGCCTACAAAGGCGCTGTCGACGTCAATATCGCTGAAGGCGAAGATGCTGATAAAGCCATTACGATGGGCTTGTTTAGCTATCCTGTGCTGATGGCCGCTGACATTTTAATGTTTGGTGCGCACAAAGTACCTGTTGGCAAAGACCAAATTCAGCACGTTGAAATGGCGCGCGATATGGCTCAGCGTTTCAACCATATTTACTGCAAAAAAGAACCTTTGTTGACGTTACCCAACTTCCAAGTTGATGACAATGTTGCAGTTTTACAGGGTTTAGACGGTCGCAAGATGAGTAAGAGCTACGGCAATACCATCCCGCTATTTCTAGGCGAAAAACAGCTGAAAAAGCACATCAACAAAATCAAAACAAATCTGTTAGAGCCGGGTGAAGCGAAAGATCCCGACACTTCAACGGTTTTCCAAATTTGGCAGGCATTTGCGACGCCAGAGCAAACAGCAGAAATGCGCCAAGCCTTTGCCGATGGCATTGGCTGGGGTGATGCTAAAGCTCAGTTGTTTGCACTTGTTAACGCTGAAGTAGCTGAAGCCCGTGAGCGCTATGAAGACTTGATGGCGCGTCCTGCGGATATCGAAGCCGAGTTACAAAAAGGTGCGATCAAAGCCCGCGCCGTCGCCGCGCCTTTGTTAGAGAAGATCCGTGCGTCGGTCGGTATTTTCGGTTTGGCGTGAAGCCAACAGCAATGCTAGGGTGTCTAGTCAGCCTCGTAAGGATTACGAGGCGTTCGAATTTAATAGGAAAGAGGAATTAAATTGAGTTCTGTTGATCCGCAGAGGCGGGTGGTATCGGGTATGCGTCCTACGGGGCGTCTTCATCTTGGGCATTATCACGGCGTCCTGAAAAACTGGGTGCGTCTTCAGCATGAATATGAATGTTTCTTCTTCGTTGCCGATTGGCATGCACTGACGACCGATTACGGTAATTCAGAACATATCGCTAAGGCGACATGGGACATGGTGGTGGATTGGTTGGCAACGGGTGTCAACCCTGGCTCTGCTAATCTGTTTATTCAAAGTCGAGTGCCAGAGCAAGCTGAGCTGCACATGCTCTTGTCTATGATTACACCGTTGAGTTGGCTGGAGCGTGTTCCTGCTTATAAAGATCACCAAGCGGAACTGAAAGAGAAAGACCTCGCGACCTACGGTTTCCTTGGCTATCCGTTACTGCAAGCTGCCGACATTTTGGCCTATCGAGGCGGGCTGGTGCCTGTTGGTGCTGATCAAGTTGCGCACATCGAAATCGCGCGAGATGTGGCGCGCCGATTTAATCATCTATACGGCAGCGAGGCTGATTTCGAAGCCAATGCTGAAATGGCAATTCGCAAGTTAGGTAAAAAGGCTGGGCGTTTGTACAGCGAGTTGCGTCAAGCGTATACCAGTCATGGCGATGCCAATGCCTTATTGACTGCACAAGCGTTGATAAAAGAGCAAAGCAATATCACTCTGGGCGACAAAGAACGCTTGATGGGATATATCGTTGGCATGGGAAAAAGTATCTTGCCTGAGCCGCAAATTATTCTCAGTGATGCGGCCAAAATGCCAGGGCTTGATGGTGCGAAAATGTCGAAATCAAACGAGAATACGATTTCTTTGCGGGCTTCGCCGGATAAAATCGAAAAGAAAATTCGCAATATGCCGACCGATCCGGCGCGGATTCGTTTAACCGATCCGGGGGAACCAACGCGCTGTCCTGTGTGGCAATTTCATGAGGTGTATTCTGATGAGAAAATACGCGCGACCGTACAAAAGAATTGCACCAATGCTGCTTGGGGTTGTTTAGAATGCAAACAGTTGGTGATTGACGCCATTGTGGCAGAGCAAGCGCCGATTCGTGAGCGCGGCAAGCAATATGAAGAGAATACTGATCTGGTTCACAGTATCATTGCCGAGGGAACTGAGCGAGCACGTGATGCTGCTCGAGCAACATTGGAAGAAGTACGCGATGCCATGGGGCTCGCTTATCGCTAAAGCCCAGTATTGTTAATTTCCCGTATCGTCGTAATTAATGTGCGTTAAGTCCGTGAGGCCTGAATGAGCGAAGTCGAAATCACCAACCCTTTGTATACCGGCCGTGTCGGTAGACAAGCGCGTCAGGGCGAAATGCCGTTTGCCTTAGTGCAAGGGCAGCCGATGACGCAGTTGCCGTTGGATTTATACATTCCGCCTGATGCACTAGAAGTCATTCTTGAGCAGTTTGAAGGTCCACTTGATTTACTCCTGTACCTTATTCGCAAGCAAAACCTCGATATTTTAGAGGTTAACGTTTCTGACATCGTAGATCAGTACCTGCAGTACATCGAAATGATGCAAGCCATGCAGCTTGAGCTGGCGGGTGAGTATTTGGTCATGGCGGCTATGCTGGCCGAAATCAAAAGCCGTGTATTACTGCCGCGTAATCAAGATGCCGAAGACGGCGAAGAAGAAGATCCGCGTGCCGAGTTGCTACGCCGTTTGCAAGAATATGAACGCTTTAAAGATGCGGCAGAGCAAATAGATGAATTGCCACGACTAGAGCGTGATGTATTTACCGCCATTATTGATGCTCCTGATCGCATTCAGGAACGCGTTCACCCAGAAGTGGACATGCGTGAAATGATGTTGGCTTTGGCTTCAGTCATGCGACGTGCAGAGCGTTTTGAACACCATGAAATTCAGCGCGAGCAGTTATCCACACGTGAGCGCATGAGCGACGTACTCGAAGCGTTAAAAGGCGGGCATTTTGTTCCCTTCCGCAATTTATTTTCGTCAGAAGAAGGAAAGCTCGGAGTTGTCGTTACATTTTTAGCCATTCTTGAGCTAATTAAAGAGTCGACGATTGATATCGTTCAGCATGAACTGTTTGGCGTGATTCATTTGAAATTGAGGGTGGCATGAGTCAACCGGCCTTAAAAATTATTATCGAAGCGGCTTTGATGGCAGCGGGGTCGCCGTTATCGGTAGAGCGCATTCAAACTCTGTTTGATGAAGATCAACAGCCCAGTCCGAGTGACATTCAACAAGCCTTAACTGAGTTGAAAAACGATCTTTTAGGGCGCGGTATTGAGATTGCTGAAGTGGCGTCAGGTTATCGGCTGCAAGTTAGAGCCAGTGTGGCGGGTTGGGTCGCGCGTTTATGGGAAGAAAAACCACAACGTTATTCGCGTGCCTTGCTTGAAACCTTAGCCCTGATTGCTTATCGCCAACCAGTAACCCGCGGTGATATCGAAGATGTGCGCGGAGTTGTCGTTAGCTCTGGTACAATGAAAACTCTTTTGGAGCGTGAGTGGGTCAGAATCGTCGGCCATCGTGATGTGCCGGGGCGGCCAGCCATGTACGCGACTACGCGCGAATTCCTCGACTATTTCGGTCTTAAGTCGCTGGAAGATTTACCCTCACTGATGGAAATTCGTGAGTTGGACGATGCCAATCGTAAGTTGGAGTTAGGTGATGATGCCGAGGCGCGGCAAGCGCCAGCGACGGACTATCGTTTTACCACCGACGAAGAAGCAGCGGAACGCAGCGCCAGTGTACTGGCTGCTACTGATGAAGATTTAGCCAAAGCCGCCGCGTTACTGGCGCAAGTAGAAGATAACGTGTTTGAAGAAGCCAGCGAAGAAAACGGTGGTGGGCGTAAGGTACGTGATCTTGGTCAGTTGCTAGAGCGCTTAGAGGCGTCGGAAAAAGCCAAACGCGAGCAAGAAGCTCAGGATACTGACCTGAGTGAAGAAGAATCAACGAGTGATGACACTCAAGAGCGCGTTTCAATGGATGAAGCGCAAGTTAATGAACACGCAGTATCGTCGGGTGACGTGACTGATCGTGTAATCGAAGAAGATAAAAAACCCCATGAATGAACGAATTCAAAAACTGCTGGCTATTGCTGGTGTTGCTTCTCGTCGCGAAGTTGAGCGCTGGATTGCCGAAGGCCGTGTCACGGTTAACGGCGTAACGGCTCAATTGGGCGACCGCGCTGGACGTCACGATGATATCCGCGTTGATGGCCGTAAAATGGAAGTGGAAGAAGCAGGCCGCTCACGTCGAGTATTGGCTTACAACAAGCCGATTGGTGAAGTGTGTACGCGTAACGATCCTGATGGTCGTCCTACGGTTTTCGATCACTTACCAAAAACCAAAGGCGAACGTTGGATTAACGTTGGCCGTTTGGATATCAATACCAGTGGCTTGTTGCTGTTTACCACCGACGGTGATTTGGCCAACAAGTTGATGCATCCATCGACCGGTGTCGACCGTGAATACGCTGTGCGTGTGCGTGGCGAGGTTGACGATGAGATGATCGAGCGTCTTAAAGAAGGCGTGTTGTTAGAAGACGGCGTTGCTCGTTTTACTGATGTGAAATTTTTCGATGGTGATGGCCAGAATAAGTGGTATCACGTGGTGGTTATGGAAGGTCGTAACCGCGAAGTACGTCGCCTCTGGGAAAGCCAAGGTATTACTGTTAGCCGTCTGAAACGGGTGCGTTACGGCTGTATTTTTATGCCGGCCAACGTACCTGTTGGTACTTGGGTCGAGCTAGGCCAGCGTGAAGTGAACGATCTTGCAGATTTAGTCGGTATTAATCATAAGCGCACTAAGCGTATGGTTGGTCGCGAGAAAGAGCAGTTTGATCGGCAGGCGAAACGTCAGAAAATTCGTCAGCAGGTGGGTTCAAAACCTAAGCCACCGAAAGCACCAGAGTAAATTTGGCACTGGTTCGGTGGGACAATTTATTGGCCTGCTAGATGGAATAGAAAAGGGGATTCATGTTTTGCATGAATCCCCTTTTTTGGTTTAGCCAAGTCGGACTAACGATTTGGGTTTGGCGTTGGCACAGTTTGCTTGTCGAGCGGTTCGGGTATCGCCATATCGCAATCACTGATGACGCAGTTTCGGCCATGCTTTTTGGCCACATAGAGTGCCTCATCCGCGCGAGTAATGAGAGATTCCATAGAGTCATCGCCTTTTAAACTCGAGCAGCCGATACTAGCGCTAACTTGCAGAGTACCTTTGTCGCCAGTGAATCGTAATTCATTGATGCTCATGCGAATACGTTCGGCGATACGCAGGGCTCCCGCCTCTTCTGCGCTGCTGAGCATGATTAGAAATTCTTCACCGCCATAACGAAAGCACATATCCGTTTGGCGAATGCAATCAGTCATCGAAAGTACCGCTTCTTTTAGTACTCTATCGCCCATACCGTGGCCGAACTCGTCGTTCACTCGTTTAAAGTGATCGAGGTCGAGCATCAGTATGGATAGGTCTTGGCCATGACGTTTCGCGAGTTCAATTTCACGCGACAAGGTCTTATCTAAGGCTACACGATTGCCTGCACCAGTAAGAGGATCACGGAAGGCTGCGGCGAGTGCCTCGTGGTAACGTAAGGCGTTACGCAGTGGATACACTAAGGTGGACAGTAGCCCTTCGATATTCGCAAGTTCGTGCTCACGGAATCGGGTTGAGCGATGGAACATCAAATCACCCATATAATCTTGTTGGGTCTGCAGGCGATAACTGGCGCTATGAACGCTGGCTTTGCCCTGACTTAACAAAATATTGTTAGGCGCATGATTAAATGTCAGGCCATCAATTAAAACTGCTTGCTGGATCTCGGTAAAAAAGATCTCAATCAGCTGGCTGAGTTCCAGTGTGGTTTGCAGTTTGCCGGATAATTTGAGCAGTACTTCCGGACGGATGTCCGGCCGTGGCGCTAAGTCGCCAAATGGCATGACGACTTTTTCATCGCGGAGTTCTGCTCTACCGTTGCTATGTAACGGACTGACCATGAGCTACCTCATTAAATGGTGATTGCATCTGTAGAGGTGATAAGCGATTTCTATGCCATTATTGAAAATTAAATAAAATCGAATAAAAACAAATAGTTATAAAGTATAGCGGGTAGGGGAGTGGCAAGGGGTTGGCAAATTGACGCCATGAGACTAGATCTGCCAGCCAAAAAAATGACTGTTCAGTAATGAAAAAGCGGCGATTAATCGCCGCTTTTTTCGTTTTTAGCTAACGCAGTGGCCTATCAGGCTACTTCGGCTGAGCATCAAGGCTTTGGCAATGCGTGCCAATGGACGCTGGACTCATTAAGTGTAGATAAAGCGGCATGATAGCGGCAGCTTCTGTCACTGTTGCTGGATCTTCCGCCGGATACGCTGCCGCTCGCATGGTAGTACGAGTTGCACCGGGATTAATACTGTTCACACGAACCTGACTGGTATTTTCCAGTTCTTGCGCCATGACTTGCATTAGCCCTTCGGTGGCGAATTTTGATACCGAATAAGCACCCCAATAGGCACGACCTTCGCGGCCGACACTGCTGGTTGTGAAAATAACCGATGCATCTGCGGGTGCAGATCGCAACAGTGGCAGTAAGTGCTTCATCAAAGCAAATTGGCCGTTGACGTTAATTTGCATCACTTTCTGCCATGTATTGAAATCATAGTTTTCAAGAGTAGTGCGTTGCCCTAGAACCGAGGCATTCAGCAGGACGCCGTCAAGATGGTTGAAGTTTTCGTTAATGAGAGCAGCTAATTGACGGAAAAGATCTTCGTCTTTTTGCTCAAGATCAAAAGGCAGTACCGCGGCTTGTGGCAGATTCTCGGCTTCAATCAAATCGTAGGTGTCGTTCAGTGCCTCTTGGGTACGGCCAAGCAACAAAACTGTCGCACCAGCACGGGCGTAGGTTAGGGCAGCTTCGCGGCCAATACCATAGCCCGCTCCTGTCACTAAAATGACACGGCCTGCTAAAATTTGATCGTTTTGTTCAGTCATTGTTCGGTCTCAATAGGTGGTAGCGGCAATAGCGGCAAGGGTGTCGGGCAAACTGCCGGTGGAAGTTTGCCGCCATGCTGGTGGAATATCAATAACGTCTCAAGCTTGGTGTGCTGCGATAAGCGTTAATAAGTCGGTCGGTTGTTCAATCCAAAGATCGACTGGCCATAAACTGCCATTGTCGCTGGCCTCGAGATAACCAAATCGGGCAGCGATGGCCAGCATGCCTGCGGCTTTGGCTGCTTCCATATCGCGCAAATGATCACCGACATACCAACATTCGCTGGCGTTGACGTTCAGCTGCTGTGCGCCAAGAAGCAGTGCATCTGGAGCGGGTTTTGATTGGCTAACATCTTCTGGGCAAATCACGCTATCACAGTGAATGCCCAAATTAGCGAGTAATGGGTCGGTGTAGGCACGAGGCTTATTGGTAGCAATACCCCAGCGGATTCCTGCTGCTTCGATACCTTTGATGGTTTCATCAAAGCCCGGAAAATAACCGCTTAGGCTACCAATACAGGTGCTATAGCGGTCGAGTACGCGCATGCGATAAGCCTGAATATCATTGTGGTCTGCTGTGATCTCGAAGGTGAGGCAGGCGAGAGCAATGCCACCATTACTCACTTGTTCACGAATGCGCTCGTGATCAAGTGCTGGCAAACCTTCGTCGGCACGTAAGCTATTAACTACACCGTAAAAATCCGGTGCGGTATCAACGAGAGTGCCATCAAGATCAAATAGTATGGCCTTAGGTGGCGTTAGCTTCATGCCTCGGCATCATCTTTACGAGTAGCGACCAAATAGTTTACGGCCACATCGAGGTCTTTCAGGCTGTAGTCTTTGGTAATTGGGTTGTAGACCATCCCCGTCATATGGGTCACCGATAATTCAGCGGCACGACACCAGCGTGTGAGTTCACTCGGTTTAATGAATTTACTGTAGTCATGGGTGCCGGCTGGCAGCATGCGTAACAGATATTCGGCACCGATAATCGCCATTGCATAAGCTTTGGGATTGCGATTAAGCGTTGAGAAGAATACGTGGCCGCCCGGTTTTACTAGGGTTTGACAGGCTTTAATGATTGAGGCTGGATCTGGCACATGCTCTAGCATTTCTAGACACGTAACGACGTCGAAGCTCTCAGGCATTTCAGCCGCCAGTTCCTCTACGGCTACCTGACGATATTGAACGCTCACACCGGATTCCAGTGCGTGAAGTTTGGCGACGTTCAATGGTGCGGCACCTAAATCGATACCCATAACGTCGGCACCACGTTGCGCCATCGCTTCGCTGAGAATACCGCCGCCGCAACCCACATCTAATACGCGCTTTCCGGCTAAGCTTGCATGACGATCAATGTAGTTGGTTCGTAATGGATTGATGTCGTGCAGCGGCTTGAATTCGCTATCCATATCCCACCAACGTGACGCTAGGGCTTCAAACTTAGCGATTTCGGCGTGATCGACATTGCTTTTGATGGCGGCGCTCGTGGTAACTTCGGTCATATTAAAAATCCTATTAAGCGTTGGCTATCTGTTGCTGCCAGTACTGAGTCTGCTGACGTAAAGTATTTTCGTTTAAGGTGGTTAACTCGCCGCTATCGAGCAAGGCTTTACCAGCCACCCATACATATTCTGTAGCACGGCTGCTATCGGTGTAGACCAGCTGTGAAATTGGATCATACATGGGCTGCTGTGCCAAACCGGTGAGTTTCACGGCTTGTAAATCGGCCCATTTGCCAAGGCTAATAGAGCCCGTCTGCTCGTCGATTCCAAGCGCTTTAGCGCCACCCATTGTCGCAGCATATAGGGCTTGGCCCGCAGGAAAAGCTCCGGCATCCACGGCAACCGCTTTGGCTAGCATTGCGGCGGTTTTCAATTCACCTTGGATGTTTAAATCGTTATTACTGGCAGCGCCATCCGTTCCTAATGCTACGGTAATTCCCGCATTTAAAAATTTCTGGGTTGGGCTAAAGCCGCTGGCCAGTTTTAAATTCGACTCAGGACAATGAACGATCGAAGCCCCAGCATGCTGCAACAATTGAATATCGCCGTCGTTGATTTGCGTCATGTGCACGCAGCTGACACGCTCTGTAAGAAAACCTAAATCAGCTAAGCGTTGCGTCGGGCGTACGCCGTATAGTTCCAAGCTTTGCTCAACTTCAAAAGCGGTTTCATGCAAGTGAATTTGCACAGGCATGTTCAACTGATCTGCGAGCATAGTGATTTCTTTTAACGGCTCGTCGGATACTGTATAAGGCGCGTGTGGGCCAAGCCCCAGTGTCACTAATGGCTCATGACGGAAGCGTTCATGTGCCGCCAGAGCTTTGCGAATGTACTCGTCGGCGTTTTGCGCGAAGTTGGTGGGGAAATCGAGAATCGGTGTAAAAGCAACGCTACGGATGCCCGTATCAATCGACGCTTGTACGCTGTCTTCCGGAAAAAAATACATATCTGCAAAGGTCGTGGTGCCGCATTTTAGCATTTCCGCAATGGCTAGCTGGGTGCCTTGATAAACAAACTCGCTGTTTACCCATTGGCCTTCTGCGGGCCAGATGTGTTCTTGCAGCCAAGTCATTAAAGGCAGATCGTCGGCCAAGCCGCGAAACAGCGACATAGCAGCGTGACCATGAGCATTAATATAACCGGGCAAGAGTACGTGCCCATCTAGCTCAAGGGTTTCGTCGGCTGTCCAAGTCGCGTTGGCCGAGTCTTCTATGGCGACTATTCGACCCTCTTTGATGAACACAGCTTTGTTGTTTTCAACCTCAGCTTGGCCGTCCATGGTGATTAACCAGCGGGCATTGAGTCGCAGATCGGCGTGTTGGTTAGCCTGCATTCCTGATTGCCTTCTTACTATAAATAGTAGCGAGTATACCTAATCGGTTTGGGGCGGTGCGACTGCTAAGGGCGTTAACTTGGTAAAAAGCGGGTGGAATTAGCCAAATGAACGTAAAAAGGAGAGCGATTGTACTTATTTTGATCAATGGGAAGCTGGCGGTTTGGAGCAAAAACGGCTGAAATCGCCGTACAGGCGCTCTCATTAGGTATCTCGTTGTTTTGTGGTATCATTCAGCGCTTTATTGACGGGCTTGACCCTGTCATCCAAATAACAAGGACAGCATCATTCATATCGAATTTACGATGTGCGTGTGCCGAACTAAACGGGCCAGAAATTTATGGGTGAGTTAGCCAAAGAAGTTCTTCCGATTAACATTGAGGATGAGCTGCAGCAGTCGTATCTAGATTACGCGATGAGTGTAATTGTAGGACGTGCTCTGCCAGACGTGCGGGATGGTTTAAAGCCCGTTCATCGTCGCGTTCTGCATGCGATGAATGTTCTTGGAAACGATTGGAATAAACCCTATAAAAAATCCGCTCGTGTTGTTGGTGACGTAATTGGTAAATACCATCCACACGGTGACTCTGCGGTTTACGATACCATCGTTCGTATGGCGCAAGACTTCTCTATGCGTTACACGCTGGTGGATGGTCAAGGTAACTTCGGTTCTGTTGATGGTGATTCCGCTGCAGCGATGCGTTACACCGAAATTCGTATGCAAAAAATCGCACACGATATTTTGGCCGACATCGACAAAGAAACCGTTGATTGGGTGCCTAACTATGACGGTACGGAACTCATACCTGCAGTAATGCCGACTCGTGTACCGAATCTATTAGTTAACGGTTCTTCCGGTATCGCGGTTGGTATGGCGACCAACATTCCGCCACACAATCTCACTGAAGTGTTGAATGGTTGTTTGGCCTTGATCGATAACCCCGATCTCACCATCGACGATTTGATGGAATATATTCCTGGCCCCGATTTCCCTACAGGCGCCTTTATCAATGGTCGCGATGGTATTGTTGAAGCTTATCGCACTGGTCGGGGCCGTATTTACTTGCGTGCACGTCATCATTTTGAAGAAGACGAACGTAACGGCAAGATCAGTATTATCTTCACCGAGATTCCTTATCAGGTGAACAAAGCCCGCTTGATTGAAAAAATTGCGGAGCTGGTAAAAGAGAAGAAATTAGAAGGCATCACGGAGCTGCGCGACGAGTCTGATAAAGACGGCATGCGTATCGTGATTGAACTGCGTCGTGGCGAAATGCCAGAAGTCGTATTAAACAACCTGTTTGCGCAAACCCAGCTGCAAGGTGTGTTTGGTATTAACACCGTAGCCTTGGTTGACGGTCAGCCGCGCATTTTGAATTTGCGCCAATTGCTTGATGCCTTTATTAAACATCGCCGTGAAGTCGTTACGCGCCGCACTATTTATAATCTGCGCAAAGCGCGTGAGCGTGGTCATTTGTTAGAAGGCTTAGCGTTAGCGTTAGCCAATATCGACCCTGTTATTGCGCTGATCAAACAGTCGCCAACGGCTTCAGAGGCGAAAGAAGCTTTGATTGCTGCTGCGTGGCAGCCGGGCGATGTGCTGGATATGTTAGAGCGTGCTGGTGAAGACGCCTGTCGCCCTGATGATCTGCCAGAAGAATACGGTTTCCGCGATGGTCTTTACCATTTGTCACCTGCTCAAGCTCAAGCCATTCTCGATTTACGCTTGCAAAAACTGACAGGCTTAGAGCACGAAAAACTGATCGAAGAATACCAAATTAAATTGGCTGAAATTGCTGAGTATTTAGAAATTCTTGGTAGTGGCGAGCGTTTGATGGAAGTGATTCGTGAAGAGCTAGTGGCCATTCGCGAAGAATACGGCGATGAACGTAAAACTGAAATTATGGCCGTTAAGCGTGACTTGACGACTCGTGATTTAATTCCTGAAGAAACCTTGGTCTTAACCCTTTCCCATGGTGGTTATGCCAAGACGCAACCGATGGATGCCTACCAAGCCCAGAAACGTGGTGGTAAAGGTAAGTCAGCGGCTTCGGTTAAGGATGAAGACTTTATCGAACATCTGTTAGTGGTTAACAGCCATGACACGGTTCTATGTTTTACCGATGCTGGCAAGGTGTATTGGTTAACAGTTTATGATATTCCGCAAGCGAGTCGTAATGCGAAAGGCCGTCCGATCGTTAACGTGTTGAATCTTTCGGAAGAAGGCGAGCGCATTACTGCAATTTTGCCAGTACCAGAATACAGCGCAGAACGTTATGTGTTCATGGTGACTGCACGCGGTACGGTGAAGAAAACCACATTGGATCAATTCTCTCGTCCACGTTCTTCGGGCCTAATCGCCTGTGAATTGGATGAGGGCGATCACTTGGTTGGTGTTGCTATTACCGATGGCACACAAGAAATCTTGATGCTGAGCAATGCCGGTAAAGCGGTACGCTTTAAAGAAACCGACGTGCGCGCTATGGGGCGAACAGCCCGCGGTGTGCGTGGTATTCGCTTAGGTGAAGGTCAGCGCGTTATCTCGTTAATTATTCCTGAAGAAAATGGCGCGATTTTAACCGCTTCTGAGCGTGGTTATGGTAAGCGTACACTGGTAACGGAATTCCCAACCAAAGGCCGTGGTACTCAAGGCGTTATCGCTATGGTCACCAGTGAACGTAACGGTGCTTTAGTCGGCGCTGTACAGGTATTCGAAGGCGATGAAGTAATGCTGGTGAGTGATCAAGGCACGCTTGTTCGTACTCGTACTAGTGAAGTGTCTTTGTTAGGCCGTAACACTCAAGGTGTTACTCTGATTCGTATCGCGGATAAAGAAAAACTCGTTGGCGTTGAGCGTATTTGTGATCCTGATGAAGATGAGCTGGTTATTGATGGTGTTGTCGTTGATGGCGAAGCTAGTGAGATGGAAACTGGTTTGGTCGACAATGCAGATGATTCAGTAATGGATGATGCTGCTTCTGACTCTGAAGGTGATGAAGAGGGCGACGCGGAATGAGTAATCTAGAGTCTGGATATAAGGCCGAAGACGAAATCGATTTGTTTGATTTGATCGACGATATTAAATCAAAGTGGTACTGGTTGGTTGGTACTGCTTTTGTGGGTGTTGTTGTCGCAGTGCTTTATGCGCTGCTGGCAACACCCACGTACCGTACAGAGCTAGTTTATAAAGAGATAGCGTCAGCGGGTTTAAGTCAATTGAATCAACCGCGATTGAAAGAAACGTTCGAAGTAACGTCTGGTGGGAAAGTAGAGCGAAGAAAAGACGAAGTCATTTTTTCTCTAGGGACTGGGCGTGCCTTTTCAGAACTTCGTGGCATGGCCAAATCGGGTACAGTAAAGCGAGCGTTCTATCAGAAGCTTCTTAGTGAGCAAAATCCAGCTCTCTTAGCACTAATTCATGATGAAGAATTAACTGATGAACAGAACTTCAGTTTGTTTTCAGAGCGTTTTGGTTATTTGGATCCTGGTGCGAAAGATGGCAGTGATTTGTTTTTGAAAATCACCTTCGACTTATCCGATCCGCAATTAGCGACCAGTATTTTAAATCAATATGGTGAATTCGTTGTAGAGAGCTATGATGCGCGTATTAAAAACCAGATGAATTTAGCTGTTACCAGTCAGTTGAATCAATATAAAGTTTGGGCGGCTAATATGCGTACTGGCTACTTGGCTGCAAAGCAGTTACGAATTGCTGAATTATCAGAGGCGGCAAAAATAGCCGAAAGTATTGGTCAGGAGCGTCCTTTCTACAGTTCTAATGACGTGGTTGTCAGTAGTGAACCACCGTTATACATGATGGGAAGAAAAGCACTTCTTTCTGAAGTAGAGCAGCTAAAAAATCGTTCCATTGAAGGTGGCGATGATATTTATATCAAAGGTTTGCCTGAGTTGCTGTGGAATATTTCTCTGCTTGAGACCTTAATTATTGATTGGGATGCTGTTCGATACGTCCAGTTAGATCAAGGCGCTATTTTACCGCTTCGCCCAATTAAACCTCGTAAAATATTAGTGGTAGCTTTAGGTGGAGTTGCCGGTTTTATGGCCGGTATTATGTTTGCTTTATTAGCTGCTGCTAATGTGCGTCGTAAAGAACAAAAATCAGCGAAAAGAAAGGCGAAGCGTCCTCCTCATTGGGCCGCTTAAGTAAAAATTGATTGAGTAATGCGCACACTAAAGTGCGCTTGCTTGTTTAAATGTAAGTGACTTTGAGAACGAGTGTAAAAACACCATGAGTCGAGTATTTAATTTTTGTGCCGGTCCTGCAGCATTACCAGAAACTGTGCTTGAGCGCGCTGGAAAAGAACTAGCTAACTGGCATGAAAAGGGCTTATCCATCATGGAAATGAGCCATCGTAGCAAGGACTATGTCGGCGTCGCAGAAAAAGCTGAGCAAGATTTACGCGACCTAATGAATATCCCAGACAATTATAAAGTCTTGTTTATGCAGGGTGGTGCGAGTAGTCAGTTCACTATGGTTCCTATGAACTTATTGCGTGGTGGTAATAAAGCCGACTACATCAATACTGGGCAGTGGTCTATCAAGGCGATTGCCGAAGCTAAGCGTTACTGTGAAGTTAATATTGCTGCGACCACCGAAGGCAATGCATTTACCTCTGTACCTTCGCAGGATGAACTTAATTTAAGCGCCGATGCGGCTTATGTTCATTATTGCCCGAATGAAACCATTGGCGGTGTCGCGTTTGACTATATTCCAGATGTTGGCGACAAAGTTCTTGTCGCGGATTTCTCATCTTGCATTTTGTCTGAGCCGCTGGATGTGACCAAGTTTGGTTTGATTTACGCTGGTGCACAGAAGAATATTGGCCCTGCGGGATTATGTGTTGTTATCGTGCGTGAAGACTTGCTTGGCGACACCATTGCCGGAACGCCGACCATGTTTGACTATAAGGTTTGTGCCGATAATGCGTCTATGTACAACACACCGCCGACGTACAGCTGGTATTTAGCGGGCTTAGTGTTTGAGTGGCTGAAAGAGCAAGGTGGCTTAGAAGCCATTGCGAAGGTCAATCGCCGTAAAGCAGAAAAGCTTTATTCGTTTATTGACACCAATCCGTTTTATGCCAATCCAGTAGCAATACCGAATCGTTCCATTATGAACGTGCCATTTACTTTGGCGGATGCTTCTTTAGAAAAAGCTTTCTTAGCAGAAAGCGAAGCTGCAGGTTTATTAAATCTAGCGGGCCATCGCAGCGTTGGTGGTATGCGCGCAAGTATTTATAACGCCGTTTCAGAAGAAGCAGTAGATGCATTAATTGCATTTATGGCGGATTTTGCGCAGCGTAATAGCTAATTCATACTTTCTGACTATCGGAATATTCATGAGCGAAGCACAGGAACTTGATCAATTACGCCAGCAAATTGATGCGTTGGATCAACAGATTCAAGTATTGATTAATGAGCGGGCTAAATGTGCTCAGCAGGTTGCTGAGGTGAAGTATAAGTATGCGGAGCCCGGCAGCGTTGTTACCTTCTATCGTCCAGAACGAGAAGCGCAAGTATTGCTGAATGTCATGGCGCGCAATGAAGGGCCATTACCGAATGAGTCCATTGCGCGCGTTTTCCGTGAAATTATGTCGCAATGCTTGGCACTCGAAGAGCCATTAACGATCGCTTATTTAGGTCCGCACGGTACGTTTACTCAACAGGCTGCAGTGAAGCATTTTGGCCATGCGGTGACCTGTGCTGGTCAGATTTCGATTGCCGATGTCTTCCGTGAAGTGGAAAGTGGTTCTGCGCAATACGGTGTTGTGCCGGTGGAGAACTCGACTGAGGGTGTTGTTACCCATACGTTAGATAGCTTTTATGATTCGAATCTTTATATCTGCGGTGAAGTGACTCTGCGTATTCATCACCACATGTTAGTGAAATCGTTAACGGATAATGTGCAGCGTATATACTCGCATGCGCAGTCGCTAGGTCAGTGCCGTTTATGGCTGGATCAAAACTTCCCTAACGTGGAGCGCATAGCCGTAAGTTCAAATGCAGAAGCGGCGCGTCGAGCATCTTCGGAAGTCGGTGCGGCAGCGATCGCTGGTGAAGCTGCAGCAGAGCTTTATGAGTTAGAAGTGCGTAATTCCAATATTGAAGATCGCCCGGATAACACCACGCGTTTCTTGATTATTGGTAAGCAAGAAACCATTCCAAGTGGTGACGATAAAACGTCGATTATGGTTTCTAGCCGTAACCAGCCGGGTGCCTTGTACAATGTATTAGCCCCATTTCATGAAGCTGGAGTCAGTTTGACCCGTATTGAAACCCGTCCAGATCATTCTGGTACGTGGAATTATTTGTTCTTTATTGATTTTGAAGGCCATAAAAATGATCAACGTATTTCGCCATTAATGCAGCGTTTACGTGATGTGGCGGTCGATTTTAAGTGGTTAGGTTCATATCCTAAAGCCGTTCTTTGAGGTGACTTTATAATGACTGGGGCAGTAGATTTTACTGAATTAGCGGTTGAGGGTGTGCGTGGGTTACGACCTTATCAGCCTGGCAAACCGATTGATGAATTAGCGCGCGAACTGGGTTTGAACGAAGCCGATATCGTTAAATTGGCTAGTAATGAAAATCCATTAGGCCCGAGTCCAAAGGCGCTTGACGCTATTCGCAATGAACTTGCTGATTTAACTCGCTATCCTGATGGTGCCGGTTTTGAATTAAAAAAAGCCTTGTGCGAAGCACTCGATATTCGTCCAGAACAAATTACGCTGGGTAACGGATCTAGCGATATTCTCGATTTTATCACCCGTGTTTTTGTTAATGATGGCGATGAAATTGTGGTATCGCAGCATGCTTTTGCTATTTATGGCTTAGTTGCCAAAATGGTGGGTGCCAATACTATCGAAGTTCCGGCGAGGAACTTCGGCCATGATTTAGAGGCTATGGCGTCGGCTGTTACAGAAAAAACACGCATCGTATTTATTACTAACCCTAATAATCCAACCGGTACTTGGCTAACTAAAACCGAGTTAGTGCGCTTTATGGACCAAGTGCCTCAGCGTGTTTTGGTGCTGCTAGATGAGGCGTATTTTGAATATGTTGATGAAGCCGAGTATCCCAATGGTCTGCGCTTACTAGACCAGTATCCTAACTTGGTGGTTACTCGTACTTTTTCTAAAGCGTATGGCTTGGCCTCATTACGCGTAGGGTACGGTGTATCGAGTCCTGAGATTGCGGATTTATTAAATCGCGTGCGCCCACCTTTTAATGTCGATTCGTTCGCGTTGGCTGCTGCTAAAGCAACTTTGACAGATACCGATTATGTCTCACGCAGTGTTGCTGAGAATAATGCCGGCATGAAACGCTTGGTAGAGGCATTTGATGCCTTGAATTTAAATCATATTCCTTCGGTTGGTAACTTTGTCTGCTTCAAAGTACCTACTGGCTTTAATGCGATGGATGTTTATCAGGGTTTATTGCAACGTGGTGTTATTGTTCGGCCTGTTGCTAACTATGAAATGCCTGAATACTTGCGAGTATCGATTGGTACATCAGCCGAGAATGAGGTTTTTGTGGCTGCTTTAACTGCGGTGCTGTCTTGAGTTCCGAGTTTCGAATTGAGCGAATTGCCGTTATCGGTTTAGGTTTGATTGGCTGTTCTTGGGTTAAAGGCTTGCGTGCTCGTGGGCACGTTGGTTTTGTTAGTGGATACGATCGAAATCTAGAGTCAATGACGCTAGCCCAAGAGGCTGGGTTAATTGATTTTTTCAGTGAGGACATTACGGATGTCGTTAGAGATGCCGATTTAATTATTATTTCGGTGCCGATTATGGCTGTCCGCGGCGTGCTGGAAAGTATCCTTGCTTCGATTTCGTCCACTGCTGTGCTCACGGATGTTGGATCTGTTAAAGGTTCAGTAGCGGCTGATGTAAAGGCTGTGTTTGGCGATGGTTTTAGACGTTTTGTGTTAGGTCATCCTATTGCGGGGTCTGAACGCAGTGGTGTTTTGGCTGCGGATGAAAATCTATATGTTCATCATAAGGTCATTATTACCCCCGAAGCTCATACCGATAGCAAAGCCTTAAAACTGGTGCGTCAAGCTTGGCGCGCAGTGGGCGCAGATATTGAAGATATGGCGGTAGAGCACCACGATGAGGTCTTGGCAGCAACCAGCCATTTACCGCATTTATTGGCTTATTCTTTGGTAGATACCCTAGCCAATAGCCATGAAAATAAAGAAATTTTTAACTACGCTGCGGGCGGTTTTCGTGATTTCACCCGAATTGCTGCCAGTAGCCCTGTTATGTGGCGAGATATATTTTCTGCCAACCGCGAGCAAATACTAAAGACCTTAGATTTATTCGAGCACGATCTTAAATTTCTGCGCGCTGCGATTGAGCTGGGAGATACGACCACCGTTATGGGCGTATTAACCCGAGCCAAGGTGGCGCGTGATCATTTTTCTAAAATACTCGCCCGACGGGCCTATGTGGATCCTATGAAAACTGCATCTGTTACTTATATTGCGACTCCAGGTCAGGCGTTGTCTGGCAGCTTCCGTGTACCCGGCGATAAATCGATTTCTCATCGATCCATTATGCTGGGGTCATTGGCTAACGGCACAACAGAAGTAAGCGGCTTTTTGGAAGGTGAAGATAGCCTCGCCACGCTGCAAGCATTTCGCGATATGGGTGTTGTGATTGAAGGGCCGCATCGAGGTCGCGTAACCATTCATGGTGTTGGTTTGCATGGCTTACAGACACCGCCAAATGCTTTGTACTTAGGTAACTCAGGTACTTCTATGCGTTTATTGGCTGGCTTAATGGCTGGACAGGTGTTTGATGTTGAGATGAGTGGTGATGAATCCTTATCTAAGCGTCCGATGGGGCGTGTTGCTGACCCATTGCGATTAATGGGCGCAGCTGTCGAAACGGCGGAAGCGGGACGTCCTCCTATTAAGGTGATGGGTGGTAGTAAATTAAAAGGCATTCATTACGATTTACCGATGGCCAGTGCACAGGTAAAGAGTTGCGTTTTGCTTGCTGGTCTTTATGCCGAAGGTGAAACCTCAGTTACTGAGCCAGCCCCAACGCGTGACCATACCGAGCGCATGCTTAAAGGTTTTGGTTACGATGTGCAGGTTGATGGCAATAAAGTGACGTTGAAATCTGGTGGTGAATTAACGGCCACAAGCATTGATGTTCCTGCGGATATTTCTTCTGCCGCCTTTTATATGGTTGGCGCCAGCATTATGCCGGGTTCCGACATTACCCTGCAGCATGTGGGTATTAATCCGACGCGTATTGGTGTGATTAATATTTTACGCGCCATGGGCGGTAATATTGAGGTGTTGAATGAACGTGAAGTGGGCGGTGAACCGGTTGCTGACATTCGAATTCAAAGCGCCCAGTTAAAGGGTATTCATATCCCTGAAGATCAAGTCCCTTTGGCCATTGATGAATTTCCAGCCATCTTTATCGCGGCTGCTTGTGCCGAAGGCGAAACCGTATTAACAGGTGCAGAAGAACTGCGCGTTAAAGAAAGTGATCGTATTCAAGCCATGGTTGATGGTTTAGTCACGCTAGGTGTTGATGCGAAAGGCACACACGATGGCGCCATTATTCAAGGTTTTGGTGCTGCCGGAAGCTTTGGCGGCGGTGAGATTGAAAGTCAGCACGATCATCGTATTGCCATGAGCTTTGCCATGGCTTCTCTACGCGGTAGCGACCCTATTATTGTGCGTGATTGCGCAAACGTCGCGACCTCATTCCCGGGTTTTGTTGAATTGGCTAATGCAGCCGGTTTAGCCCTCAAAGTTAATGAGGAATCTGTGGATGCCTGATATTGCACCAGTAATCACCATCGACGGACCTTCCGGTGCCGGTAAAGGTACTGTTTGCGCCAAGTTAGCGGAAGTACTGGGTTGGCGTTTGCTCGATAGCGGTGCGTTGTATCGCATTACTGGCTTGGCCGCGCAGCGACGCAATGTTGATCTGGAAGATGAAGAATCCGTTGCATCGATTGCGGCAAATTTAGATGTCATGTTTGAACCAACACCAGTCGGCGTGCGTGTCATTCTTGAGGGCGATGATGTTACTGACACCATTCGCACAGAAGAAGTCGGCAGTTTAGCATCGCAGGTTGCCGCTCTTCCGGCAGTTCGCGCAGCGCTGCTGCAGCGCCAACGTGATTTCCGTGAAGCACCCGGTGTTATCGCTGATGGCCGAGATATGGGAACGGTTGTTTTTATCGATGCGACGGTTAAGATTTTTCTCACTGCGAGTGCCGAAGAACGTGGCCGTAGACGTTATGAACAGTTGCGTCAAAAGGGATTTAATGCTAGTTTACCCGCCCTTATCGAAGACATCCGGGCTCGTGACGAGCGTGATAGCACTCGTGCTGTTGCACCTCTACGCCCTGCGGAAGACGCTTTACTGATTGATAGTACATCAAGATCTATTGATGAAGTCTGTGAATTGGTAATGAATCAGGTCCGTAATTTAGGACTGATCTGAGATGAAACTCTTTTGCTAGCCAGCTCTCAACAGAGAAGAAGCAAAGGAATTTTTATATTGACTAACACCAAGTGACTGGCCATTTGGACAGCGCGGCTTTCCATTATTCACCCCGGAAACGCGCACTAACGAGATAGGTAGATACTCATGAGCATGAGCGAAAGCTTTGCAGATTTATTTGAAGAATCCTTAAAAGATCTGGACATGAAACCAGGTTCAATTGTTATCGGTACTATTGTTGATATCGATAGCGACTGGGTAACTGTTAACTCAGGTCTAAAGTCTGAAGCCGTTATCCCACGCAGCCAGTTCCTGAACGACAAAGGCGAACTAGAAGTTGCGATCGGTGATGAAACTTACGTTTCTCTAGAAGCGGTTGAAGATGGTTTCGGCGAAACTAAACTATCTCGTGAAAAAGCCAAGCGCGCTGAAAGCTGGAAAGAGCTTGAGAAGGCTTTCGAAGCTGACGAAATGGTTATCGGTGTTATCAACGGTAAAGTTAAAGGCGGCTTCACAGTTGACCTTAAAAACATCCGTGCATTCTTGCCTGGTTCATTGGTAGACGTTCGCCCTGTTCGCGATACTGCTCACCTTGAAGGCAAAGAATTAGAATTCAAAGTTATCAAGCTAGATGCTAAGCGTAACAACGTTGTTGTATCTCGCCGTGCGGTTCTTGAAGCTGCTAACAGCCAAGAACGCGAAGAATTACTGGCTAACCTGCAAGAAGGTCAGTCTGTTAAGGGTATCGTTAAGAACCTGACCGACTACGGTGCATTCGTAGATCTGGGCGGTGTTGACGGCTTGCTACACATCACTGACATGGCGTGGAAGCGTATTAAGCACCCAAGCGAAATCGTTGCTGTTGGCGATGAAATCGACGTTAAAGTATTGAAATTCGACCGTGAGCGTAACCGCGTTTCTCTAGGTCTGAAGCAGTTGGGCGATGATCCGTGGGTTAACATCAATGATCGTTACCCAGAAAACGCTCGTGTTACTGCACGCGTTACTAACCTGACTGACTACGGCTGTTTCGCTGAGTTGGAAGAAGGTGTTGAAGGTCTGGTTCACGTTTCTGAAATGGATTGGACTAACAAAAACATTCACCCAAGCAAAGTTGTTCAAGTGGGCGACGAAGTGAATGTAATGGTTTTGGATATCGACGAAGAACGTCGTCGTATCTCTCTTGGTATCAAACAATGCACCATGAACCCATGGGAAGAGTTTGGCACTAAGTGCAATAAAGGCGACAAGATCTCTGGTAAGATCAAGTCGATCACTGATTTCGGTATCTTCATCGGTCTAGATGGCGGCATCGACGGTTTGGTTCACTTGTCTGATATTTCTTGGAACGATACCGGCGAAGAAGCCGTTCGTGCATACAAGAAAGGCGATGAGCTAGAAACGGTTATTCTTTCTATCGATCCAGAGCGCGAGCGCATTTCTCTAGGTGTTAAGCAGCTAGAAAGCGATCCATTCTCTGAATACGTTTCTGAGAACGACAAAGGCACTATCATCAACGGTAAAGTAATCGCTGTTGAAGCAAAATCTGCAACTATTGAGATTCTGCCAGGTGTTGAAGCAACTTTGAAAGCGTCTGAAATCAGCCGCGATAAAGTAGAAGATGCTCGTAACGTTCTGAACGAAGGTGACATGGTTGAAGCCGTTATCACTGTCGTTGATCGTAAGAATCGTACTATCGCTCTGTCTATCAAAGCGAAAGACAGCGTAGACGATAAAGCAGCATTGAAAGAACAGCGCGCGAAAGCAGACGCTGAGATCACTGGTCCTACCACTATTGGTGACCTGATCAAAGAACAGTTAAACCAAAAAGACTAAGTCTTGTTGAGTTAACCGTTTAAAGAAACCCGCTTCGGCGGGTTTTTTTTATGCCTTAAGAAAATCATTTTGACCTTTATAGCTTTTATGGTGCTGATAGTGACGTACGGAGTGGACAATTTGCATATTTTCTGATCACAGTGTGCATTGCTTGCTTGCAAAAGGGTTGAGCTAACTGCATGATTTAGCTAGATTTATTGTGAAGCTTTGTTCTCAAGGAGGGATAGGCGGTGACAAAATCTGAGTTAATAGAACGTATTGTTGGAAGACAACCTCAGCTTTCATCGAAAGATGTTGAGCTGGCTGTTAAAACCTTGCTTGATCACATGTCGCTGACGTTATCGTCTGGCGAGCGCATCGAAATTCGTGGTTTCGGCAGTTTTTCGCTGCACTATCGCGCGCCTCGTACGGGTCGCAATCCGAAAACCGGTGAGACGGTCGATCTGACGGGTAAGTTTGTTCCTCATTTCAAGCCGGGTAAGGAACTGCGCGATCAAGTTAACGACGGGTTGGATCCTGAGGATGACTGAGATTTGAGATTTAATCTCAGATTTGTTGATCTAGTACGGATCATTCGTCGATTTAGCGGGTCTAGATTTAGTCTTCTCAATTGAGCGTTGGTATAGTGGCCAGCGATGTGTGATGTCTTGTTTTATTTTGGTGCGACAATAGGAATGCCTGACGGCTTATGATGGATTCGGCGCTGGTTTATATCTTATTGCTCACTGGAGTCGCACTAGGCTGGACGTTTGGTTATCGCTTTGCGCAGCAAGGAAAAAAATCGGAAAAGCCAGACTGGATTCCAAGCATTGAATACCTCCTCGCAGAATCTAACGATGCCTCGTTAGCAAAACTTCTTAATGTTGATCAAATTGATGACGATGCCATCGATCTTTTTTTAAAGCTAGGGCGTAGCTTACGAGAAAAGGGCGAGGCTGATCGCGCTATTCATCTTCATCAAGCACTGTTTGCACGCGCTGATTTGCCTCGCAGTACATTGCATCTACTTGAACTTGAATTGGCACTGGATTATTCGTGTGCAGGATTATTGGATCGCGCGGAGAAACTCTACGTTGAATTGTTGGAAAGCAAGGGACGAGTGCACGAACAAGCCTCTCGTTATCTTGTTGAGTTATTAGAGGAAGAAGGTGAGTGGCAGCGTATATTTGATCTTCACAAACAGCGTAAATTCGCCTCTTTAGATCTGTTGGATCGCCGTATTTCTCATGCTGTTTGCGAACTTGCCGAGCGAGCGGTAGCCCGTGGCGACTATTTAGAAACACAGAACCTTTGTCGGCAAGCGTTAAAAATTGATTCTCGTTGCGCACGCGCATTTGTTGTGTTGGCGGATATGGCTTACCACCAAGGTGAATACCGAGAAGCCATTCGTTGTTATTTAAAAGCCGTTGATTTAGATGACCAAGCGTTAGTGCGAATACTCGACCGCTTGGTGCTGGCATTTAAGGCTGTAGATGATAGCAAGGGCTTGAAAGAGCATCTGCAACGGCACTGGAATTTAACCCATTACGTGCCAGCGTTAATCGCAACAATGGAATCGCTGGCGAGCGAAGAAGGCCCAAATCAGGCCATTCCTCAATTGTTAGCAGAACTGAAAAATCATCCATCAAATCAAGGCTTTTTCGCCTTAGTTGAGCTTGTCGTGCAGCACCGTCAGCAGCTCGACAAGTCGCAGTTACTAGTGATCTATGATATCCTGCGGCGAATTGTTGCGAGCGAACCTAAGTTTGTTTGTACTAACTGCGGATTCAAGGCGAAGGAACCCCATTGGCGCTGCCCGAGTTGTAAAAACTGGTCGACTGTCACTGCATTTGTTCCCGCGCCACCAATGGCAAAATTGGACCTATGACGACATCATCTTCAACAACAATTAAATCGCCAATTGTTGTCGCACTCGATTTTCCAACCGCTGAACAAGCGTTGGCAATGGCAGACCAACTAGACCCGACCTTGTGTCGGATGAAAGTCGGTAAAGAACTCTACACGGCCACTGGCCCTATGATTTTGGAACAGCTGCATAAACGCGGTTTCGAAGTGTTTCTCGATTTAAAATTCCACGATATTCCCAATACCTGCGCGAAAGCTGTTGGGGTTGCTGCGGATCTCGGTGTGTGGATGGTCAACGTCCATGCATCCGGTGGTGAACGCATGATGGTTGCTGCGCGTGAAGAATTAGAAAAGAAAAGCCACAAGCCACTATTGATTGGTGTTACCGTTTTAACCTCGATGGAACGCAGCGATCTTGCAGGCATTGGGTTAGACATCGATCCTATTCAGCAAGTAGAGCGGTTAGCGCGCTTAACTGAGAAATCAGGATTGGATGGTGTTGTATGCTCCGCCCAAGAAGTGAAATTGATCCGTGATATCTGCGCACCATCATTTTTGACCGTAACACCAGGAATACGCCCAGAGGGCTCAGATATTGGTGATCAAAAGCGCGTAATGACGCCGCTTCAGGCAAAGGAAGCAGGGGTGGATTACATGGTGATTGGTAGGCCGATAGTTCAGGCGAATGACTCTGCGGTTGCTTGTGAGCGTATTTTGACGACTCTAAATTAAGTGAACGTTGCTGGATAGTATGAATAGTGAATTGAAGTGGTACATTGTTCTAACTAAGCCTCGGCAGGAAAAACGAGCTCTGGAGCATCTTCAGCAGCAAGGAGGAAATGCGTTTTTACCTCTTTTTCAGCGAGAGCATGTCAGGCAAGGCAAGCGTGTGCTTTGTCGGGAAGCTTTGTTCCCGGGGTATCTATTTCTGAAGTCAGCCTCAGAAAATCCACTTCTAAGCAAAGTGCGCTCAACACTGGGGGCGCGCGGTTTACTTTATTTTGGAACACAGCCTGCAGTGGTCAGTGCTTTATTGGTCGATGACTTACGACGGCGCGCGGTATGTAATGAGACTGATGCGCTATATACGAAAGGGCAAAAACTCGCATTAAATAGCGGACCCTTCAGGCATTATGAAGCCATCTTTCAAGAGTATGATGGTTTAGAAAGAGCAGTTATTTTGCTTTCTCTACTGGGACAACAGAGCGAATTAATTGTCGAATTAAGTGAGTTAGCGCTCGACTGAAAAAATTGGCTAAATACAAATTAAGAGCAACGATGCGATACTAGGGAACATTCGCGAATAACCCTTGGGCGGTAGCGTATCTAAAATTTAGCGGTGAAACTATTCACTTTCTGTAAGATAGGAATATGATTGCGATAAAAATCTATTGAAATATCAGAGGTTGGTAAGTTCGGATTCATTATGACTAAGGTAATGTAGTCGCGCATATACTTGTGCTGAAAAACAGTTGCGAGTGATGATGATTTGAACGATCGGAATCAATTCAGGATCACCTCGAAAAACAAAATATAAGTAGAATCTGAGGGTATGAGAAAAGTTTTTATTCTCGCTTTTTTCTGGAATGGTTAGGTGTATTGATAAGGCATGGAAATTTTATGGGGAGTTTTTTTGAAGTTACCGATAATAGTATGCAGTGAGCCAAGATGATGCTGAAATATATAAAAGAAAATTTTTTTGAAACGGAAGAAAAAAAAACACTTGTTTCAAATATTTTTTCGTTGGTGATATTGCAGGGTGCTAATTATCTTCTTCCTTTACTGACAGTGCCGTATTTAGTACGAGTGTTAGGCCCTGAGTATTTTGGACTCTTAGCATTTTCTACTGCAACGATTATGTATTTTATGCTGATTACGGATTATGGATTTAATCTATCAGCCACTCAGCAAGTTTCAATTAATCGAGATAATATAGCGAAGATTAATGAGATTTTCAGCTCGGTCATGATGATTAAAATTTCTTTGATGCTGGTTAGTTTTGTGCTGATGAGTATTCTGGTGTTTAGCTTTGAAAAATTTAGTCAGCATTGGCAGGTTTATTTTGTAACTTTTGGGGTGGTTGTAGGGCAGGTTCTTTTTCCTATTTGGTTGTTTCAGGGAATGGAGAGGATGAAATACATTACATATTTGAATATCGGTGCGAAACTCTTTTTTACTGGATGTATTTTTATTTTTGTAAAAGAAAAGTCGGATTATTTACTTGTTCCTTTGTTGACAGCACTTGGTTTTATTGTGGCGGGTATTTGGTCATTATACATTGTGAAAAAAGAGTTTTCAGTGAATTTTAAGTTGCAATCATGGGAGCGAATAAGGTTTCAGTTAATCAATGGATGGCATGTGTTTTTTTCCAGTCTTGCCATTAGTATGTATACTATTTCTACTACTTTTATTCTAGGTGTGTTCGCAGGTAATACCACTGTGGGCTATTTTGCAGCAGCAGATAAAATTGTTCAGGCAGTTAAAGGGCTCTATCTACCTGTATCTCAAGCCATTTACCCACTGATAGGAAAAAAAATAAATGAAGATAAGGCTGCTGGGTTGGTATTTATCAATAAAGTAATTGGCGCTGTCAGCTTTGGGATGTTTTTTACTTCTTTATTGTTATTTCTTCTAGCAGAGCCGATTGTTAATATATTATTAGGGGGACAGTATTACCAGTCAATTTTGTTACTGAAGATAATGGCATTTTTACCATTGATTATTTCCCTAGGTAATATTTTCGGTATTCAGGCAATGCTAAACTTAGGTTATAAGAAAGAGTTTACATTATTTGTGTTGGTTGCAGCGCTGGTTGGAATTTTAACTGCATTAGTTTTGACTCCGCTATATGAAGCAATCGGTGTTTCTATTGCCGTGCTAATTGTGGAGCTATTGATTACGGTGATGCTGGGGTTGTTTTTTTATTGGAATATGAGAAAAGGAACGTTATGAAGGCTGTTATTCTGGCTGGTGGTCTAGGCACTAGATTAAGTGAAGAAACTTCAATTAAACCAAAACCGATGGTTGAGATTGGAGGTAAGCCAATATTATGGCATATAATGAAAATATATTCTCAATATGGTGTAAACGAATTTATTATTTGTTGTGGTTATAAAGGATATGTAATCAAAGAATATTTCGCGAACTATTTTTTGCATACATCTGATGTTACGTTTGATATGAATAATAACAAGATGATTGTGCATGAACAAAGAGCTGAGCCGTGGGTCGTGACATTAGTCGATACTGGTGAAGACACTATGACAGGTGGGCGTTTGAAGCGTGTAGCATCCTACTTGAAAGATGAAGAGGCATTTTGTTTTACCTATGGTGATGGTGTAGCAGATGTTGATATTGCCCAATTAATTGCATTTCATAAAGCTCATGGTAAAGAAGCAACGCTTACATCGACCTATCCTCCAGGGCGTTTTGGAGCATTGGATATCCAAAATAATCAAATTAGAAAGTTCAAAGAAAAGCCAAAAGGAGATGGTGCTATGATCAATGGTGGATTTTTTGTGCTATCACCAAAAGTGATTGAAAGAATCCCCAATGATTTGACAACATGGGAGCAAGAGCCATTGATGGGACTTGCAGAAGATAGCCAATTAATGGCTTACCAGCATCAAGGTTTTTGGCAGCCGATGGATACTTTGCGCGATAAAATGTATCTGGAAGACTTATGGCAATCAGATAATGCACCTTGGAAAAAGTGGTAATAACTTATGTTTAGTGAACAATATCAAGGAAAAAAGATTTTAGTTACCGGGCATACTGGCTTCAAGGGAAGTTGGTTAACTGCTTGGTTATTGAAATTAGGAGCAAAGGTATGTGGAATATCGGATCAAATTCCTACAACACCATCTATGTTTGAAGAATTAGGGCTAGATCAAAAAATTGAACATCATTTTTGTGATATTCGAAACTTTGAGGGAGTGTCCACAATATTGAAAAAATTTGAACCGGACTATGTATTTCACTTAGCGGCTCAGCCTATTGTTTCGGTATCATATACAGACCCTCTAGATACAATTTCAACAAATGTGATGGGCACAGCGGTTCTGTTAGAGGCTTTAAAGCAGTGGAACCAAAAATGTAATGTTGTTGTGATAACGTCTGATAAATGTTATGAAAATGTAGAGTGGGTTTGGGGTTATAAAGAAACTGACCACTTAGGTGGAAAAGATATATATAGCGGCTCAAAAGGTGCAGCAGAAGTGATAATTCATGCTTATTATCATTCCTTTTTCACCAGTAATAAGAACAACATTAAGCTAGCAACAGGGCGAGCTGGAAATGTAATCGGCGGTGGTGACTGGGCTAAAGATCGAATTGTTGTTGACTGCATAAAAAACTGGGCAGATGAAAAATCTGTTGATATTCGAAGTCCTAAAGCTACTAGACCTTGGCAGCATGTCCTAGAACCTTTAAGTGGTTATTTAACGTTAGGTTCACAACTTGATAAAAATACGAAACTACTTGGTGAGTCATTCAATTTTGGTCCAAAAGCAGAGCAGAGTAGAACCGTTTTAGAGCTCTTAACTGACTTAAGTAATCAATGGGATTTTTTATCAGCCGAAGATGCATATAGAGTGACAGACAATATACCATTCCATGAGGCTGGCTTACTTAAACTTAATTGTGATAAAGCATTGTTTTACTTGAACTGGGAAGCAAATCTTTCTTATAAAGAATGTGTAGAAATGGTTGGTGATTGGTATTACAGTTTTTATAAAACTGAAAAAAACATGTATGAAATGACACTCGATCAAATATCGAAATATGAGAAATTGGCAATGGAAAGAGGTTTAGTATGGAGTCAAAAATAAATAATATACAAGGCATTACCATCACGCCTCTTAAACAAATAAATCACCCTAATGGTAATGTTTATCATGGATTAAAATGCACAGAAAGTAGCTTTACGGTTTTCGGTGAAGCTTACTTTACAACTATTCACAAGGGTGATTTGAAAGGTTGGAAAAAGCATACTGAAATGGTGATGAATCTAGTAGTCCCAGTTGGTGAGGTTGATTTTTATTTTTATGATGAACATGAGAAAAAAACAGCACTTATCAAAGCAGGGAAAGATAATTATCTACGTATAACAGTACAGCCAGGTATATGGATGGCATTTGAAGGTAAGGCTGAAGAATTAAATCTGGTACTAAATATTGCGAGTATTCAACACGACCCGGAAGAAGCTCTTAATGTAGAGATTGATGCTTTCCCTCTACATGGCATAAGTGAAGTATGAAAATATTGGTGACAGGTTCAAGTGGTTTGATTGGGACAACGCTTTGTGATTATTTAAAGAAACGAGGCGAGCATATTGATGTTTTAAACCGTGACGTATTTTCTTGGTCTGATCATGAAAAAAATATAGAACGTCTAAGTGATTTTGATTGCATTGTTCACACGGCTGCCAGTACGAACGTAGAAGCTTGCGAACAGGATCCACCTAATTGTTACAGAGATAATACTCTGCTAACAGAGCGCTTGGCCTATGCCGCCAGTCAGGCTGGTTGTAAGTTTGTCTATGTTTCGAGTACAGGGATATATGGAACAGAAAAAGAATATGAGCCCTATACAGAATATGACATGGTTAACCCTACCACTCATCATCACCGTGCCAAATGGCTCGGTGAGAAGGCAGTTAATCAATTTGTAAAAAATGCTTTGATAGTTCGTGCCGGTTGGATTTTTGGTGGTATACCAAATAACCCTAAAAACTTTGTTGCTAGACGTATTGAAGAAGCATTAAATGCTCGAACGAAGCCGCTTCGCTCGAATAGTCAGCAAAGGGGAGTGCCAACTTTTGTTGGCGATTTTGTTGCTAAACTGTATGAGCTGCTCAAAAATAATGAGGTGGGTACTTTTAACTTGGTCAATCAAGGCTTTGCATCTCGTTTTGATTACGTTGCCAAAATCATTGAACTGTCTAATCTTGATGTGGAAGTACTGCCGATTAGCGCAGATAGTTTTAATCGTAAAGCCAAAGTTTCGAATAATGAAACAGCGATTACGCTTAAACTTGTTCAGTTAGGTTATACCCCATTACCGCCTTGGACTGAAAGCTTGGGTATGTATATTCAATCGGATCTTAGTCAATGGATAAGGGGAAAGCAGCTAAATGAAAAAAATTGACGTGATGATACTTGGTGGAGGCATTGCTGGTTTAGGTGCTGCACTGAAAGCACGTGAGCAAGGAAGGTCTGCAGTTATTTTTGAAGCGAATAGCCGAGCAGGTGGCTTACTTGATAATTTTGAAGTTGAAGGCTTTCGCTTTGATAATGCAGTGCATCTAAGTTTTGCAAGTGAGCCTGAGGTCAGAAAGATATTTGACCAGACGGATTACTATACTCATCCAGCAGATGCCTGGAACTTTGAACAAGATAAGTGGCTGAGGCATCCTGTACAAAATAATCTTTACCCTCTTTTAGCTAATGAAAAAGTAGGTCTCATTAAATCTTTTCTTCAACGGCCAGAATTAGAAGGAGATGACTACGAGAGTTGGTTAAGACACCAATACGGTGATTTAATCGCAGAGCGCTACCCCATTCGTTACACTCAAAAATATTGGGCAACGCCTGCAGCATCTCTATCAACCACTTGGATTGGTAATAGAATGAGAAGGGCTGAGTTGGACGAAATTCTATTTGGTACATTTACATCGGAAACGCCCAATACCTACTATACCAAGGAAATGCGCTATCCTAAAAAAGGTGGTTTCCGTGCATTCATAACCCCTTTGATAACTGATTCGTGTATTAAATGTGATTATAAAGCAGTGGCAATTGATATTGATAGCAAAACGGTTACTTTTTCTAATGGTGAGAAAATTCAATATACAACATTAGTGAGTAGTATTCCTCTGCCCAAGTTGGTGGAAATAACTCAGTCAGTTCCAAGCGATGTAGAAGAGGCTGCAGGACAGTTGGTAGCCACTTCAATTGATCTTATATCCGTCGGTTTTAATAAAAACTTGGTCAAAGATTTATGGTTTTATATCTATGATGAAGATATTTTAGCAAGTCGTGCGTATTCACCTTCTGTAAAGAGTTCTGATAATGTACCTCAAGGTTGCAGCTCTCTCCAGTTTGAAGTTTATTCAAGAGGCACGGATAGTAGTTATAAAAAAGAAGAATTGATAGAAAGTGTTATTTATGCACTTGAAAAAATGGACATTGCAAAGACTGAAGACATTTTATTTACGCATCATAAGCATTTAGCATACGGAAATGTAATTTTTAATCATGGTATGGAAATACAACGAAATCGAGTACGTGATTATTTTAATGCTGAGGGGGTTAAAACAATTGGGCGCTTCGGAGAGTGGGATTACTTGTGGAGTAATCAAAGTTTCTTAAGTGGCTATAATAACATTTAAAATAGGGTTAATTTCATATGGAAAAAGCGGTTTTTATATTTACCCCAAGTCATATGCAGCAACAGTATTTGGAATTTGTATTTGATAGTATAGCTAAGAATATTACGATACCTTATCAGTTTTGCTTGTTTACTGATAAGGTTAGGAGCGATTTCAAATCAAAACACGATGTGGTTATTAGGACTGTATCAGAAACTGATCATCAAAAATTGAAAGATTTGTACTATAAAGAAGGAAGAGGAGATATCCCCGCTTTTTCAGCTTATGCTCAGTTGATTATGCCTAGGTATTTTTCTGAATATAAATCATTTATCTATATGGAAGTTGACCAGATTGTCAGAGGTGATTTGGCACCTCTCTGGTTTGAGTGTAATAAGTCGGGCGCTGTATTGGCTGCAGCTCGCTTTTTAGATGATGACTTTGCAACCACAACCGTTGAAAGTTTTAATAGAGTTAATCCAAAAGCTAAGTGTTATAATACAGGGGTGCTTTATGTCGACATAGCAAATTGGATTGTAAATGGATTCGAGGAAAAATGTTTTGAAGAGCTAATACTTCAAAAGAAATATTTAGGAAAAAGGCTTGATTTTTATGCACAGGGAGCGATAAATAATGCATTGCATGAACATATACTTGAGATAGATGCAATGTATAATTTACCTGGTTTTGGAAGCGTGAGAGGAATAAGTGAAGATGTTATAAGTAAGGCTACAATTCTTCACTGGACAGGCCCCAAAAAGGCTTGGTCAAATAATGGTTTATATAAAGATTTATATTATTTTGACGAAAGTCTTCGGAATAATAGTGATTACAAATTGACATTCCCTCTGCTAAGTTCTTTGAAAATTAAGTTTAAAAGAATGGTTCGAGGGATTTTGAGATTTATTAGATTTCATGTTGGTGTGAGATGATCTTTAGGTGGGCGTCGTGAATAGGAATGAACAAAAGTTAATTTTAAAAAAATTGAAATCTGAATCAGGGTCGCATAGTCCATCGACAAAAGATATAATATCTTGTCTTGGATACAACCCAATAAAACATGATTTTTGTTTTTTATCTAACCCATATGCAACTGACTTGGTTGTGGATAGGCTTGCTTCATTATTTTCTCAGCGGAAGATAATATTTGAATTTTTAGAAGCATATCCTGCTAGCAGTAAATATGTTGCTAAAAATATAGCAAAGTTAGAGGGACTAAATAGTAATAACCTTGTTGTAGGTAATGGAGCGATACAGGCAATCGAGTGGGTTTGTGAGGGGTGGGGGCTTGAACGGTTGTTGATACCCATACCAACATTTTCAACGTATTATGAGTTTTTAGGTGGTAAGTGCGTTTTTACCGATGATTTTTGGCTAGAGCGTGACCTTTCTGCCGATAAACTATTGAGGCTGGCGGATGAAAATTTGTCGGACTCAATTTTATTGATATATCCTAATAATCCCACAGGTGAAGCTATGCCCCTTAAAGAATTAAAGAGGCTTGTGGATAATCTGGGTGAGAAAAAACTAATAATTGACGAAAGTTTCTCGCATTTTATTTCTGAATATGAAAGTTACTCGGCTTTCCGGAACGACTTACATAATAAAAATATAGTATTTATTAAGTCAATGTCAAAAGATTTTGGCGTTGCAGGTCTAAGGTTAGGTTATTTATATACCTTTGATGAGAGTTTATTGAATTTTTCAGGTAGGAAAACGACGTGGAATTTGAATAATTTCTCAGTAGCTTTTTCTGATTTTTTAGCAGATGTGAAATTTAAAAATCAATACTTTGTTGCTAGAAAGGAATATTTAGGGGCGAAAAATCGATTCTATGAAAAGTTACAGTTAATTGAAAATATAAACGTTTATCCTTCGGAAGCTAATTTTTTTCTTATAGAGTTTGACCAAGAGAAGTATCCAGATATTGTTTATGATTTGTTAGTTGACTATGGGATTTATGTCCGAACGATGGATGATAAAGTCGGTCTAAATAATTGTTATATGAGGGTTGCATCAAGACGAGAGGAGGAGAATAACTTCTTTGTTGATTGTTTAATTAAATATCTGCGTGGCGATAAGTGAAATGTTAAGGGTTGTTAAAAGTAAGTTGTATAGAGTTTTTTTTTATTTTTTCTATGTGAAATCTTTACTGTACGCGAAAAAAAACAAATGTATCGGGATATTTGATATTGATAATACAATAGCGAATACATGGCCAAGTTTTTTGGAGGGTTTTGATGATGAGAAAATAAGATTGCTTTCATTGTCACCATTCCAAGAAATGGTTGATTTGGTTGATTCGTACTATGGAAGTGATCGAGGTATAATGTTTCTGACGGCTAGAGATTATAGATACTACTTTCTAACAAAAGAATGGTTAAAAAGACATTTCAAATATAATTTTTCTTTAGTTTTGGTCTCAAGTCCCATGGAAAAAATAAAAATAATAAAAAAACTTAGGAATAATGAAATTGATTTTTATGATGATATGTCTTATTCGCATGAGTTGGGTCAGGTTAAGTTTTATAATGTCGAAATAGATGAAATAATGAAAATTTCTAATGTGAGATATTTCGGATATGAAGAGATAATTAAATTTCAGGGGGAACGGAAGTGAAAAAAATTAATCAGGTTTTCAGTCTTTTGATTAGAGGTTTCTTTACGTTTAAAAATGTAGGTTTGTTCTCAATGAATAACCCTGAGGCTAAATATATAATTTGGGCTCCAGACTTTTTTTCAGTTCGTTTTTTTTATGGGGACAATTTACAGAAGGTGCTGTTTACGTATTATCATCTCAAGATGAGTGGGGAGTCAGCTACGGTTTGGACTAGGAGAGATGTGGGAAGGTTTTATTCTAAGTCTGTAATTTTTTTCGGGAGTCATATTTATAATAATTATGGCTTTAGAAATTATATGGATTCGCTTGTTTTTGTGACTAAACATTTAGAAGCTCAGGGTAATCAAGTCTTCCCTAATAGTTCTGAAGTACTTCTTTGGGAGAATAAATCGTTTATGCATGATAAATTTGATGCTCTAGGGATAAAAACTCCAAGTACGATAATTTATGATGTCGATAGTGACTCAAGTGATTCGGTTGATTTTGATTTCCCATTTCTAATTAAGGAGGAGCACTCATGCTCATCATTAGGTCTTCATAAAATACCAGATGGGGAGAGCTTTTTAGCACTTTTAAGTGATGGTGACTTTAAGAAAAGAAATAAAAAAGTGATTATTCAGGAGTTGATTGATATTCGCAGGGATTTGCGAGTGATTTTTATTGATAGTAAAATTGTTCTTCATTATTGGAGGATTAACCTCTCGTCAGAGTGGAAGCCTACTTCTACTGGTCATGGCAGTAAGGTTGATTTTGATTCTTTTCCTGAGCATTGGAGGGAGTCGATCATAGATAGTTTTAAGAAGTTGAATATAAGAACGGGTGCGTTTGATTTGGCATGGAAAAGTGATGATTTAAGTACAGAGCCTTATGTTCTTGAAGTGAGTACTTTTTATCAGCCTAATCCGCGGCCTTCTAATGTTCAGGATTTAAATAATTATGGTTCTTGGAAGAAATCAGTTCGTATTAATGATAGTTATCAAAAAAATATGGTTGATGTTATTTCTCGTGTGCAACGTGATTTTGTTAAGGTTCTTGTTGAGTTGTAGCTGCTGGTGTTGGTTTGCAGCAATTGTAAAAATTTATCGATGATTTTTAAATTGGTATTTTATGTTATTCTAAAAACTTACATTTAACTGTATGTGAGTTTTTTTACATGGAGAGCTAGTCTATGTCTTAAACATATTTAAGGGTGTAGAAATGTATCGTTTTTATTTTCTCGTGATACCTATAATTCTTATTCGGAGGGCGAGAAATCTAGTCGTTAATTACACTTCTATATAACTGGGAAATTTCATTTGGTAGCGCAATCGGGTGGTGATTTTTACCGATTTTATACTTAAATACTTGTTCGAGTTCATATATATTATCTATTAGTGGTAAATTGGATGGTATGAGAGCAGTTGTAGGATGTTAATAAATTGTGTGAGTCTAAGGTGATTTATCTCAAGTTTTTAAAAATCTGATGCTTGAATAGATAATATTCAGATGGTGGGGGATTGTGAAATACTGTTTAAGAATTTTATATTTGATACTGGTTAAGGAAGGATGTGTGCTGGTACGGTTTGATTCAAACTAAAGGACCTTAGTGAATAATTATGATGTTATAGTATTAATCATGATTTTTTGTGAGTTTGTGGCCTGTAGTGTTTTTTTTGATATGAGGTTGTTGGTTTAATAATGGATCATTACATATATTTTTTCATATATTTTTATGTTGTTTTATTCTTCGTCTCATTTTCAGATGTTGGTAGTTTGGGGGGGAGGACGGGTGTTTTAAAGGTCGGTAAAATCAGGTTTTTATTTTTAATTGTTTTTTCTTTTTTGATGATATTGCTGGCTGGTTTTAGGCCAATAGACTTTGGTGCTGATGATGATACTTATTATGAAGCCTATTTGAGTGCTTCTGAATACATTGACATTTATACTCTTAAATATGATTATATTGTTTCGTATTTTAATATGGAGCATGGGTTTGTGCTCTATATGTACTTTTTAAGTTTGTTGGATAGAAGTGAGTTTGTATTATTTTTTTTTACTGCGCTTATTTCTATTTCGATTAACTCTTTTCTTATTGTAAGGTTTTCTCCCTTTATTTTTGTTTCTCTTTTGGTGTATTTTTCTAATGTGTATTTCCAAAAAGATCTTAACCAAATAAGGTTTGGTTTGGCATCTGCCATAGCTTTTTTTACTGCGTACCTTTTCATGGTTAAAAAATATAGCTTTGGTTTTATGTTATATTTTTTTGGAGTGCTGATTCATTTAGGCTCTGCAGTTTCGATTATTTCTGCTATTTTTTCAAGAGTAAAGTTGAAGCCGAAACTTGCCATTGCTGTTGTGTTTACTTGCTTGTTTGTTGGAGGGAATGGATGGGGGATGTATTTTGTTTCCCTTATACCGAGTGAATCTTTTTTGGGTGAGAAGATTTCTTATTATATAGGTTCTGGTGCTTACCATTATCAGATAAGCTTTTTTGATCCAGTTAATTTAAAGAATATATTTCTTGTGTTGTTTTTTTCTTACTTTTATCGTTATTTTGATGGACGTTTTAATTTTTTCTATTTTTTCTTTAATCTACTTGTTTTTTATTCTTCATTTAGGTTTTTATTTTCAGATTTTGCTATAGTCGCAGCTAGGATAAGTGCACTTTTTTCTTTTGTGGATTTTATATTGGTTCCTATGATGATGTGTGTTTTCCGTCCTGCTTTTATTGGGTGGTTAATTGTAGTTTTATATTGTTCACTATTTTTTTTCATGACACTAATTAATCCGAAGTGGAGTGATCTATCTTTTTCTCAGCTATTTGGTGGTTGACCTATGTCTAAAAGCATTAAGGTTTGTTTTTTGATTCCTTCGTTGTCAGATGTTAGCCCGGTCAATGCGGCAATTTCTATGGCCTTAGGCCTCAAAGAAAATTTCAATGTAACCCTATTAAGTTATGATCGTATTTCAGATCTCACAAAAAAGTCTGCGCTAAATGAGAAGGGGCTTCATGTGGCCTCGCTGGAAGCAGGTGGGATTAGAGATATTATGAAAGCTAAATCTGCTTTGACAGATATGACTTCCGATGCAGGGTTTGATGTCATTATATCGATGCTATTTCGATGTGATATGTTATTGGCGATGGCAGATATTAAGTCGAAGAAAATTTCCAGTTTGAGAAATATGTTTTATGATGAGTATCGTATAAGTTATGGTCGAATTTTAGGTTGTTTTTTTTATAAGCTTCACTCGGTTTTTTTATCAAGGTTGGATGCTGTGGTGTGCATGTCTGATGATATGTATGATTTTTTTTCTTCTACCCTTCGAAATAGTAATGTTTCTATTAAAAAGATATATAATTTTTTGGATGAGGATAGAGTGTTAAAGCAAATATCTGAAGTCAGTGGTGAAGATGTATTTCTTGGCAGGGAGTACCCTACCGTTATATCAGTCTCTTCTTTAATTCCTAGGAAAAGAGTTGATATTATACTTGAGGTGTGTTTGGAACTTTATGGTGATGGTGTATACTTTTATTTGGACATCGTCGGAAGTGGCTCTGAATTTGAACGCTTGGCTCTTCAGGCGGCAACTTCACCTAATGGGAAAAAATTAATTCAATTTCATGGTTATTCAGATAATCCAATAAAATATCTTTATAATGCTAATATTTTTGTAATGGCTAGTGAGTCGGAAGGTGTATCAAGATCATTAATGGAGGCACTATATTTAAATAAAATATGTGTGGTAAGTGATATACCTGGTAATCGTGAGTTTTCACGAAAATCGAGAGGTGTTTCTTTGTTTAACTCGAGAGCTATGTTTAAAGAACAGTTAGTTCAATCTTTGAATGAGGGAGAAGCTAGCTTTTTACCTTTAGAGTATATGCGTAAATGTGCACTTAACGAATACACCAGTCTTATTAATGATATTTGTCGATCTTGATTATTTGGCGGCTTCAAGTAATAACTGCAATTTAATTACGCAGCGAGTAAATCTACTCGCTGCCCCAAAAATAATTCACTCGGTGAACGATTATTTCGGCTCGCTCTTGGTCGGTGATTGAGTCGATACATTACATTCTCTATCTCTTTATCACTCACTTCATTGAAGTCCGTACCCTTTGGAAAATACTGACGAATTAATCCATTCGTATTTTCATTAAGACCTCGTTCCCACGATGCATAAGGATGAGCGAAGTAAATATCAGCCTCCAATCATTCGGCAATCTTTTCATGGTGAGCAAACTCTAAACCGTTGTCTAAAGTAATCGTCTTCACTTTGCTTTTAAAATTTTTCAGGCAGAGCATGGCTGCCTCAGCTAACAAATCCGCTCGCTTACCTGTTAATTTCGCGATTACGGTATACAACGTTTTACGCTTCACAATTGTTAGTAAAGCACTCTTGCGACCTCGGCCAATCACGGTGTTACCTTCCCAGTCACCCACTCGGTTACGTCTGGTGACTACCTCTGGCCGATCATCAATACTTATGCGATTCTTGATTTTTCCTCGCCTATCGTAGTGGCCGTAACGTTTCCGGTATGGCTTTGATGCGATACGAAGATGCTAATGTAATTCGCCTCCGGCGGCCTTGTCCGCGTAAATAAGTAGATACACGGTTTCGTGATGCAGGAAGATCTTTTTATGTTTCGCGAGATAATCTACGACTTGCTGTGGGCTTAGCTCCTGAAGAATTAAGCGTTCGATAAAGCCTTTGACTTCATCTGTAACCTTACGAGCTTTATACGCCGTTTGGCGCCTTTCCTGAGATAAAGCTTGTGCTTGTTTAGGCCGGTATCCACGCAAACCAAGATTACGTTTCCGCTCATGACAAATGGTCGCAGGACTTCTACGGAGTAAAATGGCAATATCTTTTTGTGAGCGGCCTGCTTTCTTTAAGGCGTAAATTTGGTATCGTTCGTTCTCGGTTAGCTGGTTATAGCTCATGTGCTTCATCTCTTGGTCGGGAGGGGCGCTGACTTTACCAGCTAACCTCTTCCTTACCAATTGCACTTATTATTCGAAACCGCCATGTAAAAAAGGTACTATGACTAGTTATTAAATTGAGTATTTATATGAAAATTTTGATTACAGGCGGTTCAGGCTTTATAGGTTCTGCTGTTGTGCGACATCTGATTGAAAATACTACGGCAGATGTGATGAACATTGATAAGCTCACTTACGCCGGAAATCAGGAGTCTCTGGCTTCGATTTGTCGTTCACCTCGTTATCACTTTGATCGGGTAGATATCTGTGATCGAGTTTCGTTAGATCGTGTGTTTTCAGAATTTCAGCCCACTCATGTTATGCATTTGGCGGCTGAAAGCCATGTGGATCGCTCTATTGATAAGCCTGATGCTTTTATAGAAACAAATATTTTTGGTACATATTCTCTGTTAGAAGCAACTCGTCATTATTGGTGTACCTTAAACGAGACTAAACGTGTAGCTTTCCGGTTTCATCATATTTCAACTGATGAAGTCTATGGTGACCTAGAAGGTATGGATACACTTTTTACTGAGACTACTTCTTACGCACCGAGTTCACCGTACTCTGCTTCTAAAGCCAGTTCTGATCACTTGGTGCGCGCTTGGCAGCGGACCTATGGCTTACCTACGCTGCTTACCAATTGTTCTAATAACTACGGGCCATATCACTTCCCTGAGAAGTTAATTCCGCATATTATTCTAAATGCATTGGCAGGAAAATCACTACCAGTATATGGAGACGGTCATCAAATTCGAGACTGGTTATATGTAGAAGATCATGCTCGAGCTCTTGTTAAGGTTGTTACCGAAGGTAGTGTTGGTGAAACCTACAATATTGGTGGTCACAATGAAAAGAAAAATATTGAGGTGGTTTTTACTCTTTGCAGCTTATTGGAAGAGTTTGCAGCTGACGTAAAACCGGCGGGTATTGCTAAGTACGAAGATTTAATTGCTTTTGTTAAGGATCGGCCCGGTCACGATGTTCGTTATGCCATCGATGCTAGCAAGATAGAGCGTGAATTAGGTTGGAAGCCGGAAGAAACTTTTGAGAGTGGTTTACGTAAAACAGTGGAGTGGTATTTGAACAATCGTGAGTGGTGGCAAAGAGTTTTAAATGGTGAATATAAGCTTAGCCGTCTAGGGGAGAAAGCGTGAAAGGTATTATTTTAGCCGGTGGTTCTGGCACCCGTTTGTACCCCATTACTAAGGGTGTTTCTAAGCAGTTACTGCCCATTTACGACAAGCCGATGATTTACTATCCACTGTCCGTGTTGATGCTGGCGGGTATACGGGAAATTCTGGTTATTTCCACCCCGGAAGACTTACCTAATTTCAAAAATTTGCTGGGTGATGGAAGTGAATACGGTATTGAACTGAGTTATGCCGAGCAACCTTCACCGGATGGTCTGGCACAAGCCTTTATTATTGGTGAAGAGTTTATCGGCACCGATTCTGTCTGCTTGGTATTGGGCGATAACATTTTTTATGGACAAAGCTTTAGCCGGCAATTAAAAAATGCCGCTTCGATGGGTAGGGGAGCAACAGTTTTTGGTTATTTGGTAAGTGACCCAGAGCGTTTTGGTGTGGTTGAGTTTGACCGCAATGGTCTTGCGTTAAGCATTGAAGAAAAACCCGCTAAGCCAAAATCCAACTATGCCGTTACCGGTTTGTACTTTTACGATAACGATGTTGTACAAATCGCCAAGGCCGTTAAACCATCCCATAGGGGTGAGTTGGAAATAACCAGTGTGAACCAGGCATACCTGGAGCGTGGCGATTTAAACGTAGAACTGTTAGGGCGTGGTTTTGCCTGGCTGGATACCGGAACTCACGAAAGCCTGTTGGAAGCGGGTATGTTCGTGCAAACCGTAGAGCACCGTCAGGGCTTAAAAATTGCCTGCTTAGAAGAAATTGGCTTCCACAATGGCTGGCTCAGTCGTGAAGCGCTGCTGGAGCAAGGCAACAAGCTAGCGAAAACGGGCTATGGTAAATACCTGCTTCGCTTGGCAGAAGAACACAAGGAGTGAGTATGAAAGTTATTGATACCGTATTAGCCGGTGTAAAAATTATTGAGCCAAAAGTCTTTGGTGATGCGCGTGGGTTTTTTAAGGAAACCTTCAGTGCCCAGCGTTACCGCGATGAAGCAGGTATTGAGTTAGCCTTTGTGCAAGATAACCACTCCCGTTCTCGTAAGGGCGTTTTACGCGGCCTGCATTTTCAGAAAACCAAGCCGCAAGGGAAGCTGGTTAGCGTAGTGCGTGGTGCTGTGTATGACGTAGCCACCGATATTAACCCGTCATCGCCCACTTACGGCCAATACGTTGGGGTAGAGTTGTCGGAAGATACCCACCGCCAGTTGTGGGTACCACCAGGTTATGCCCATGGCTTTGTGGTATTAACTGATGCAGTCGATTTTGTGTACAAATGCACCGACTACTACGACCCTACTGATGAAGGCGGCGTAGCCTGGAACTGCCCTACGCTTAATATTGCCTGGCCGCTTACCGACGTAAAGCTTTCCGAGAAAGACCAGCGCTACCCCGGGTTAAAAGACTTACATGGTTAAGGTATTAATTACGGGTGCAGCCGGGCAGGTTGGTAGTGAACTGCTCAAGTTGGCCCTGGCTGATTTTGAAGTTGTGGGTTACAACTCCAGTGAACTGGATTTTACCAATGCCCAGCAGGTTCAGCAGATCGTAGCTGAACAAGCTCCAGCACTTATTATTAACGCCGCTGCTTACACTGCAGTAGACAAAGCCGAAAGCGATGCTGAACGTGCTTATGCTGTGAATGAAACCGGTGTTGCAAACCTGGCTGAAGCAGCCCTGGCTATGGGTATTCCGGTTTTCCATATTTCTACCGACTATGTATTCGGCGGTACAGCGACTGAACCCTACAAGGAAACTGATCCGGTTGGCCCAACAGGCGTTTACGGTGCCAGCAAGCTGGCCGGCGAGCAGGCGTTAGCAAATAGTGGTGCCAAGCACATTATTCTGCGTACCAGCTGGGTATTTGGTGCAGAAGGCAATAACTTTGTTAAAACCATGCTTCGTCTTGGCCAAGAGCGGGATACCTTGGGTGTAGTGGCAGATCAGTATGGCTGCCCCACCAGTGCTGCCAGTATTGCTAACGTACTGTGGCAGTTAGCTCAAAAATACGCTGCAGAGAATGAGTTACCTTGGGGTATTTACCATTTCAGCAATACCCCAGCGACTACCTGGCATGGTTTTGCCTTGGAGATTTTTAAGCAAGCGGTAGAGGCCGGACTCTTAGAAAGGGCGCCAGTGCTAAATCCAATTAAAACCAGTGATTACCCAACACCGGCTAAACGCCCGGCTTGGTCTGTTATGGATTGTTCTACCTTGGTGAACATGCTGGGATCTGGTGTTCCTGATTGGCAGCAGGAGATTTCAGCGGTTCTGAAACAGCTGAAATAATACATTCTGGATGATTATGAAAACCGATAATTTGCCTAAGGTTGCTGTGTTACTAGCGGCATATAACGGCGTGCAATGGATAGAAGAACAGGTAGACAGTATTCTTAACCAGCAGGGCGTCGCCGTTACTCTGTTTTTTAGTGTGGATTTGTCGACTGATGGTACAGATCAGTGGGTGAAAACGTTAGCTGGAAAACACAGTGATGTGGTTATGTTGCCTTACGGTGAGCGCTTTGGCGGTGCCGGCCCTAATTTTTTTCGCTTGATCAGGGATGTTGATTTCTCTGGTTTTGATGCTGTTTCTTTCGCTGATCAGGATGATATTTGGTTTTCGGACAAGCTTCTGCGTTCTTGTACGTTGTTACAGGGTGGACAATGTGATGTTTATTCGTCCAACGTAACTGCCTTTTGGCCTGACGGTAAGCAAGTGCTTATTGATAAAGCGCAGCCACAGAAACAATTCGATTATTTTTTTGAAGCAGCAGGACCGGGCTGTACTTATGTGTTCAATATTGATGCCGCATCTGCTTTTAAGCGTTTTTTAATCGGACTGGGTGAGAGGATTCAAGCCGTTTCGTTGCACGATTGGTTGGCTTATGCGTTTTGTCGACACAATGGTTTTAAGTGGTATATAGACCCTGCACCTTCCATGCATTATCGACAGCATGCTAATAATCAAGTAGGTACTAATACAGGCTTCTCGGCTTATAAGAAGCGCATTGGGTTAGTGTCTAAGCATTGGTATCGGAATCAGGTTGATTTGATTTTATCTCTCGTTGCTCCAGCACAATTGAGAAATTTGAACCGGTATTTTTTTCGGTTATGCAATTTCCGTGCGATGCGTAGGCGGCCCCGTGATGCTTTTGTCTTGCTAGCCATGTTTGTATTAGGGGTTTATTAAATGGTCAGCCATAGTGTGATTCTTTTGACAGGCTCTACGGGCTTTGTTGGCTCTGCTTTAGTGTCTGAGCTTCAAAAGTTATCTGGTTTTCATGTTGTTGGTGCGGTTCGTTCTGCTGTTTCTGCCACTTCTGATGATGTTGTGGTAGTCGGTAATATTGACGGTACTACGGATTATTCGTCTGCACTTACAGGCGTAAATGTGGTGATTCATGCCGCCGCGCGTGCGCATGTAATGCGCGATGAAGTAACTAACCCACTGGCGGAATACCGTCAGGTAAATGTAGAAGGTACGCTGAATCTCGCTAAGCAGGCTGTTGCTGCGGGCGTTAAGCGGTTTGTTTATATCAGCTCTGTTAAGGTTAATGGCGAAAGTACAAGTGTATTACCAGCTTTTGCTGAGACTAATGCTGTTGTACCGGAAGACCCGTATGGAGTTTCTAAGCACGAAGCCGAAGAGGGCTTGCGCTTGTTGGCTGAGGAAACCGGCTTGGAGGTGGTGATTGTCCGCCCGCCGTTGGTGTATGGGCCGGGTGTTAAAGCCAATTTTTTGAGTTTGCTTAAGTTGTCGGCTACTAAGTTGCCTTTGCCCTTCGGTTCTGTGAATAACAAGCGCAGTATGGTGTATGTGGGTAATTTGGTAGATTTGATTGTACGCTGTATTGATCACCCCAGTGCTGCTAATGAAACGTTTTTGGTGTCGGACGGTAACGATGTGTCGTTACGTTCGTTATTAACCATGATGCGTTCGGCGATGGGGCGTTCTTCGCGTTTAGTGCCGGTGCCGGTGAGGTTGTTTAAACTGGCGGGTGCGTTAACGGGTAAGCGGGGTGTGGTTGATCGGTTAATGGGTGATTTGCAGGTGGATTCGTCGAAGGCTTGTTCTCTGTTGGGGTGGGTTCCCCCTTATACCGTTGAACAAGGTATTGCGGCTACCGTGGCCGATTTTATGAGTAAGGAACAATAACGTGTTGCGCATTTTTGATTTTACCTTTGCCCTGTTGGGGCTGGTGTTTGGTTTTCCGGTGTTGTTGGTGATTTATGTGCTGGGCTTGTTTGATACCGGATCCCCACTATTCCTGCAACAGAGGGTCGGTAGAGATAAAAAGCCGTTTACTTTAGTTAAATTTCGTACAATGAGTATCGATACAGCTTCAGTTGCTAGTCATCTCGCTTCTTCTGCATCTATTACTAAATTGGGCGGTTTTTTGCGTAGAACTAAGTTGGATGAGTTGCCTCAATTGTGGAATGTTCTGAAAGGAGAAATGAGTTTGGTTGGACCGCGACCGAATCTTTTTAATCAAGAAGAGTTAATAATAGAGCGCGATTCACTCGGTGTTTATGCTGCCCGACCGGGTATTACAGGTTTAGCACAAGTGAGTGATATCGATATGTCCACGCCTAACTTGCTTGCTCAAACTGATGCGAAAATGATTAAAGAGATGTCAGTTACTAATTATTTTAAATACATTTTTCAAACGGTAGCAGGTAAAGGAGCTGGAGATCGAGTCAAAGACTAGATCTCCATTTATTGTTTCTTCTTTCAAACACTGCGAGAGGCATTCAAAACCCAATCAGGACATCCTTCTTGTTTGTTATATGCTGCTGGGGCTTCGAGTAAAAGACTAATAACATCTTCTACTTTGAAGTCATGGCAGGCTTTATCAAGTCGGTTTAAGAAGTTGTGTGTTTCGGGCCACGAGAGATGAGCTTCATTTGCTGTCATAATTCGTGGGTGCTCCGTACCGGCGACGTTATCGCCTACTAGAAGTTCTTCATAGAGCTTTTCACCTGGTCTTAATCCGGTAAATTTAATTTCTATATCACCGTCAGGGTTTTTGTCAGTTTTCTCTGTCAATCCTGAAAGGCGAATCATTTTTTTAGCTAGAGCGGTGATTTTCACTGGTTCGCCCATATCGAGTACGAATACGTCGCCACCTTTTCCCATTGCACCTGCTTGAATGACTAACTGGGATGCCTCTGGAATCGTCATAAAGTATCGGATGATATCCGGATGCGTGACGGTAATAGGTCCGCCCTCATTAATTTGGCGGCGGAATAAGGGGACTACAGAGCCGGACGATCCCAACACGTTACCGAAGCGCACCATGCAAAATAAAGTGTCATTTTGGCGTTCATTGAGTGCTTGAAGAACAAGCTCTGCCACACGCTTAGATGCTCCCATGACGTTTGTTGGGCGCACTGCTTTGTCTGTTGAGACGAGTACAAATTTTTCTACACCTGCACTAATCGCAGCTTCAGCGCAGTACCAAGTGCCGAATACATTATTACGAACACCTTCGACGACATTGTGCTCAACCATAGGGACGTGTTTGTAGGCAGCTGCGTGATAAATTGTCTGAACATTAAAAGCTTTGAAGATAGTTTCTAATCGATTTTGTTTCTGTACGGAACCTAAAATCGAAACAATTTCCGTATCAGACTCAAGACTTAACACCGTATTTTGAAGTTCTTGTTCAATAGCGTACAAACTGTATTCATTTAGCTCGACTAAAATTAGCTTTTGAGGTTTTTGAATAAGGACTTGTCGGCATAATTCAGAACCGATGGAGCCACCTGCACCAGTAACTAAAACTACTTTATCGGTAATATTATTGCTCAGTAACTCGGTATTCGGACTGACACAGTCGCGTCCAAGAAGGTCATCGATTTCCACTTCTCTAACTTCTTCTATTCGGGCCTTGCCACTAATTATGTCGTTTACAGCAGGGGTCGTTAAGATTTCTAAATTAGAACTAGAAAGGCTCTCAATTAAGTTCTTTCTTTGGCCAAAGCTTGTTTTACCGAGCGCTAATAACACTTTTGAAATATTGTAATGGTCAGTTAAATCTTCTATTTGCTCTTTCGATATGACACGCAGCCCATGAATCGTTGTGCCTTGCTTTAAGCGGTCATCGTCTATGAATGCGCAAGGTCGATATAAATCACTACCAGCCAGAGCATAAGCCAATGCTACACCTTGATTACCAGCACCATAGATGAGTACAGGCTCACACTGGGCTTTACTCATTTGGCTAACTAGGCTGCGAATGAATAAGCGGGGTGTTCCTAATAGTGCAAATGCGGTAAAAAAATAAATAATAATACTGGAGCGGGGGAGGTTGGCGTGCGCTAAAAAAGACGTGCTAGTTAATAATATGCCCGAAATACTGATGCCGACTGCAAGGGTGGTGAATGCTTTGCCTGTCATGAAGCGAACAACGGCACGGTACAATCCAATTTTAACGAACACGCCTAATGAAATAATGGTTGTTGCAAGTACTGCAATAGCTATTTCGTGGGATATTTGGGGGTTCCATACGCCGTAGCGTAGAGCGAGAGCTAGATAAACGGCGGTAGGGATCGCAATAAAATCGTAACACGCAGTCAATAGTCGCTTGGTTGGACGAGATGCGTTAAGTAGATAGCGAATCATACGTTCCTGTATTCATCGTGAATTAAGATACAGGAAGTTTAGCAAATAATGAGAAATTTGCCTTAAATTCTGCGTAAAGTCATTGATAAATATGACAAAAATAAGTCGTTTAGGTTTTGTTTTAACGAAAATTATCCGAACGGATAAAAGAAGTGGCTCCCCGAGTTGGACTTGAACCAACGACCAATAGATTAACAGTCTACTGCTCTACCGACTGAGCTATCGGGGAACATCAGTAAGTGCTGCGTATTATGCCAGCGGTTTTCTTGCTGTCAACAGCACTTTGCTTAAAAGTGTTTGATTTTGTTAGTTATTTTCAAAGCTAACAATTAATTTACAGGCTGTAGCCGTTTGGATTCTGCTTCTGCCAGTTCCACGTATCAACGACCATGTCGGTTAGCGACAGCTCGGTTTTCCAGCCTAATATGTCCAGAGCCTTTTCGGCGTTGGCGTAGCAGGCGGCGACGTCACCGGGTCGGCGATCGACAATGGTATAGGGCACAGCTACAGAGTTGCCTTCTGCGAATGCGTTAACGAGTTGCAGTACGCTAACGCCGTCTCCGGTTCCTAAGTTGAATGCTTCAACGCCACTGACAGGGGTCGCTCCTAAGAGGTTATCTACGGCTTTTACGTGGCCTTTGGCGAGGTCGACTACGTGGATGTAATCACGTACACCAGTGCCATCGACGGTGTTATAGTCGCCCCCAAAGACCGAGAGTTGATCACGACGACCTACGGCTACTTGGGAAATATACGGCATTAAATTGTTTGGAATGCCTTTGGGATCTTCACCAATCAAGCCCGACTTATGTGAACCAACAGGATTGAAATAGCGTAATAAAATTACTGCCCATGGCGTTGTGGCGTTACTGAGCTTGTCAGCTTCCGGCAGATCGCGCAGCATTTCTTCAATAATGAGCTTCGAACGACCATAAGGATTGGTTGCTGATAATGGCATGGTTTCTGTTAGCGGCAGTTGTTCAGGGTCGCCATACACAGTGGCAGATGAGCTGAAGACTAAGTTCTTAACGCCAAACTCTTCCATCACTTGCGCTAGTGCGAGCGTGCTATTCAGGTTGTTATCGTAATATGCCAACGGCATTTGGCACGACTCACCAACGGCTTTTAGCCCAGCAAAATGAATGGCTGCATGAATCTGATTATCGGTGAATACGCGGCCTAATAGTTTGCGATCACGGACATCACCTTCGATAAAGGTTACTGTTTTGCCGGTGATTTTTTCGACACGAGCTAACGATTCAGGGCTGCTGTTACTCAGGTTATCGACGACAACAACGTCATAACCAGCTTCGAGAAGTTCAATACAAGTGTGGGAACCGATATATCCTGCACCACCGGTAACTAAAATCGTTGCCATAATCGTGTCTCTATCCTTAATTTGTCGTCTTAATCTTTGGAAATCCGGCTGCCAGTCGCGCCAGTTTGGTCGCGGTATTTTGCGTTTGCGCGGGTATTGTACGGACGTAGAGCAGGGCTACTCAGCATCTCAAACGACATAGCACAGATCACCATGCCAGGCTTCAACGCTAGTGGCAGTTTGCCGTTGTTGTAAAATTCTAAAACAATCTGCCCATGCCAGCCGGGATCAATGCGTCCAGCCGTTACGTGTACCATTAAGCCCAATCGCGCTAATGAGCTACGGCCATCCAACCAGCCGACTAAGTCATTTGGAATCGTAACCGATTCCATGGTTGCACCAAGAATAAGTTCGCCGGGATGAATAAATAGCGCGCGCTCATCAGACACTTCGATTTCTTTGCTCATGATGCGGTCGATATCGCGTTCAAGCTGAGCGCGATCACCAGACAAGTCTAAGTGAGTTACCGAGTTGTTGCTGAACACCCGGAAGCGATGATCAAGGCGTAAGTCGACACTGATTCCTGCAATGGCATCCGCAGGCGGCTTAGGCTCGATAATGATTTGGCCTTCGGCTATTCGTTGTTCGATATCGCCATCACTCAGTCGCATGTCGTATTCCAAAAAATGTCGTTGTTAGCGGTGCCAAGCGGGTTAAAACTCAAGCTTGGTTGCATCTATCTGATAGCGAGTTTTGCCATCTTTTTTATCTGTCATGCGAATTAACGCATAGTGTTGATCAATTGCAAACCAAGCAAATATCTGACGACGTTTATCTGAGCGTAATTGTTCAACTTTTACCGCGCGGAACTTACCGGCAGGGGTTTTAAGTATTTCTTCGCCCACTACTTTAAAGCGAAAGGGCTTGGAATTCTTCTTTTCGAATACTGGGTATTCAAACTCGGTTTGGCCGTTCGCCAGATCAACACTTGCTTGCAACATATAAGTAATGTTGTCTTGTATGCCGTCTTGCCATTGGTCGGTATAGAGTTTGTTTTTTTCATCACTAAAAACGGTCTGATCGTTAGCCTTAAACGTCAGCGTGCGGTCATCTTCATCGATTAGCCCAGAAGCTCGGTATTTGTAGGCGTTCGGCAGGATACGACCATCTACGAACGTGAATTGAGAGGTTTCGCGTAAGCTCGCAACGCTCGCTTCAGCGTCGAATACTAATTCCCATTCACCGTTGTCTAATTTTTTCAGGGTGCGAGAGGCATCGATATCAAACGAAAACCAACCGACGTGCCATTCACTGCGATAGCTAATTTTGAACGGCGTGAGAGTTTGGCTTACCGGTGCTGGTGTTGTCGTGACGTTTGTGTCTGAAGTTTTTGTCGGTGTATCGTCTGCGAATGTCAGTGGCATAACAGCTAAGAGCCCAAAGCCACACATCAACAAAATTGAACGAAACATCATAGTAAGCATTCCCTGATCGATGATGTGTAAGACAGTTGATTAACCTTGCAGTTGCAAACCTGTGCTCGGAAGTTTATTGCCATCCAATTCAGCAGCGTTCTTCACCATGCGTAAACGACCTTCCACAAACCATTTAACGGCAATCGGGAAAATCACGTGTTCTTGCTGTTGCACACGCTTTTGCAGTGTCGCAGCATCGTCACCGTCAAATATAGGAACAACGGCCTGAATAATATTCGGGCCGTCATCCAAAACTTCGGTCACAAAATGAACCGTTACACCGTGCTGAGTATCGCAGGCGTCGATGGCACGCTGATGCGTGTGTAGGCCTTGATATTTCGGTAGCAGAGAAGGGTGAATATTGATCATATGCCCTTCGTAGCGGTTAACAAATTCAGCCGTCAAAATACGCATAAAGCCGGCAAGCACAACCAAATCAGGTTCGAAGCTATCAATGCTGGCCATTAAAGCACGGTCAAAGTCTTCACGGCTGGCAAACTGACGATGATCAACAAGGTCGGTAGGAATATTGCGGTCACGTGCTTTCTGTAGGCCGGCAGCTTCAGGGTTGTTACAAATAACCGCAGCAACTTCCGCATCTATCATTCCAGCACTGACCTGATCGGCAATGGCAGTCATATTGCTGCCACCACCGGAAATCAGAATCACAACGCGAGGAGTATCTGGCTCGGTTGCGCCATAAAGCGATGTGACTCCTTCACTCATGCGCGGTTTCCAAGAAACTCAACGCGATCTTCATTTTCAGCGCGTGCTTGTACTTCACCAATAAGCCATGACTGCTCGCCTTCGGCATTGAGAAGAGCGATGGCAGAATCTGCTTTGTCTTCTGGTAGCGCGATGATCATGCCAACACCACAGTTAAAGGTGCGGAACATTTCAGATGTTTTCACGTTGCCGTTTTCCTGCAGCCACTTGAACACATCTGGCCACTGCCAGCTGTTGGTATCAATCACGGCTTTGCAGTCGTCTGGCAAAACACGTGGGATGTTTTCTTGGAAACCACCACCTGTGATGTGAGACAGCGCGTGAATGTCAGACGCATTGATTAGCTTCAATACCGACTTCACATAGATTTTGGTTGGTGCCATTAAGGCATCGGCAATGGATTGGCCATCAAGATCAGCAGACAAATCAGCCTTCGATACTTCGATGATCTTGCGAATCAAGGAGTAACCGTTCGAATGAGGGCCGCTAGAAGCCAAGGCAATTAACTTATCGCCAGCCGCAACACGAGAACCATCAATCAGCTGATCTTTTTCGGCGATGCCGACACAGAAACCCGCTAAATCGTAGTCTTCGCCTTCGTACATACCTGGCATTTCGGCAGTTTCACCACCGACCAGAGAAGCACCTGCTTGGAAGCAGCCTTCACCGATTCCCTCAACAACCGCAGCGGCAACGTCAACGTTCAACTTACCGGTTGCGTAATAATCGAGGAAGAATAGCGGCTCAGCGCCGGCAACAACTAAGTCGTTGACGCACATAGCGACTAAGTCGATACCAATGGTGTCGTGTTTATTTAGGTCCATAGCGAGGCGCAATTTTGTGCCCACGCCATCGGTGCCCGAAACCAACACAGGTTGTTTATAACCCTGAGGAAGTTCGAACAGTGCGCCAAAGCCTCCCAGTCCGGCTAGGACTTCAGGGCGACGGGTACGTTTTGCAACGCCTTTGATCCGTTCTACTAATGCATTACCAGCGTCGATGTCGACGCCCGCGTCTTTATAACTCAGGGATTTTGATTCGCTCATGCCGTTGTCACTGGGTGGCCAATGGAAAGGCGCGTATTCTAACGATTTGTGTTGCATCCTGCATCATGGAAATGCCGAAAAGCGTAAAAGAACACTTATCTTCACTGGTTATATTCGTTGCTCATGGCACAATACCGCGTCTGATAACAATCTAAGGAAGTAAAAGTGCGGATTGCAGCGCTTATTTTGTTGGGCTTTTTAAGCTTTACCACACATGCCGTCGTCGTTTCTGGATTGCACGACGTGCGCGTCGTGGTGACTGATCAGTCGGCGGCGAATCGTCGTGCCGGTATTGAACAGGCTTATCAGCAAGTATTAGTCAAAGTATCGGGCCACGCAGCCACCTTGCAGAATCCTCTGTTACAAAAAGAGCAGAGCAACGCTGAGTCTATGGTGAGCCAGATTCGCTACGTTCGAGGCGAGCAGAGCCAGTTATTCCTGCAAGTGAGTTTCTCAGCTAGTCAAATTCAAGCCCTGTTGAAGCGGGCAGGCGAACCGGTCTGGGGCAGCAGTCGACCTCTAACCTTAGTATGGTTGGCGCAAGAAACTGACGGTCAGCAGCGCATGGTGACTCAAGAAGATCTTATTGTGCGCAGCGCCATTCAAAATGCGATGGAAGAGCGTGGCATCCCAGTGCTATTTCCTTCCAACGACTTAGATGACGAACTTGCTTTGCCAGTCGAGCGTTTGTGGGGCTTGTTCAGTCAGGATATCGCCCTTGCAAGTGAACGCTATCCAGTGGACGGCTATTTAGCAGGCCGCATTATTCCTAGTGCATCGTCTTGGTACTTTGCGGGTCAATTCAGTTACGGTGCCGATACTACCCAATTCAGTGTGCAAGCTGAGTCACCGGAGGTTCTTGCTCTGCAAGTTGCCGACAAATTAGCCGATACCTTAGCAAGCCGCTACGCAGTTACAGAGAGTGCCGAAACAAGTGCCGATGGGTACGTTATTCGCGTTAATCATGTGGCGAACTTCAGCGATTACCAGCGTTTGTTGAACTACCTCGACGCACACATAGCTATATCGAATACCCGAGTGCTCAGCGTTAACCAAGATGAAGTCACCCTCAGTTTGACGTTAGCAACCAGCTGGCCTCAGACATGGGATGTATTGGCTTTGGATAAACGTTTAAAAGAAACCGATCAGCCTAATACTTTGCAGTGGCAGCCTTAAGATTCAGTTATGGAACATCAACAGTTAACGCTTCCGGTTGTTATTCGCGACGATGCCCGTTTTGCTAATTACCACGCGGGCCCTAACGAACAAATCGTTCAATCACTGCAACAGCAGTGGACTACCCGCGGTGAGCCCTTCATTTATTTATGGGGCGCATCAGGAGTAGGGTGCAGTCATTTATTGCAGGCTGCTTGCCATTATGCCGAAGGCCTAGGTCATCACAGCGTCTATCTACCGTTAGACGAGTTGGTCGAAATGGGCCCCGGCGTACTGGAGTCGATGGAGCAATTGCCGCTTGTTGCCTTAGATAATCTGCAAGTAATTGCTGGCAATGAAGAATGGGAAGAAGCCATCTTTCATTTGTTTAATCGAATTCGTGATCGACAAAGCCATTTGTTGATCGCCGCGAACGCCAACCCGCAACAACTTGGAGTTCGGCTTCCAGATCTGACCTCGCGTTTGAGCTGGGGCATGGTATATCAGGTAGGGGCATTGGCTGATGAAGAAAAGGTACTGGCCTTGCTGCTGCGCGCGCATCGTCGGGGTTTAAATCTAACGGATGATGTAGCGCGTTACATCCTTACCCGTGGGCCGCGCGATAGCCAAGCCCTGTTTGATTTGCTCGAACGTTTAGATCAGGCGTCGTTAACCGCACAACGGAAATTGACGATCCCGTTTATTAAGGCCGAGATGGGGTGGTGAGGATGGAAGTGACTCGCTTTACCGCCTCATCCTCAAGCGGAAAACAAACACCGTCAACGATATCCGCAACGCCGGATTAGAAAAGCAGCACATCTTTTGTAGGAGCGAAACTTTTTCGCGAAAGCTTTGCAAAATAAAGAGCCGCATTAACTTTCAATGCTTTCGCGAAAAAGTTTCGCTCCTACGATCCATCCGATTTCAAGCATATCGTCTCGTGCCTCTGGGCCTGCCGAGTCTGGCCGTGATCGTAATCGGAAAAAAATGATCAGGAAATACAGGCCAGAAAGCACAAAGCAGGGGGCGGGGATAAGATCCCCGAAAAGGGAATACCGCGGCGTCAGCCGCTAAAAACCTCAGAAACAAAAAACGCGGCTAATAAGCCGCGTTTTTTAAATCCTAAGCCAGATGATCTCAGCTCAGAACTTTCTTAATGCGTGCAACCGCGTCTTTCAGCACATCCATGCTGGTCGCGAATGACAAGCGCATATAGCCCGGCGTACCAAACGCAGAACCCGGAACCAAAGCAACACCCGCCTCAAGCAATAGCTTCTCAGCGAATTCAACGTCACTTTCAATGCCAGCGGTTTTCATCGCTTCTTTCACGCTTGGGTAGGCATAAAATGCACCGTCGCCTTCAATGCAGCTAAAACCCGGAATGGTATTCAGCGCCGCAATTAAGTAATCGTGACGTTCTTTAAAGGCTTTCACCATAGGCAGAACGCAATCACGACCGCCATTCAGCGCTGCTTCAGCTGCTATCTGAGAAATAGACGTCGGATTCGACGTGCTTTGCGATTGAACTTTTTTCATCGCACCAATCAGCTTGGCAGGGCCAGCCGCATAGCCAATACGCCAGCCAGTCATGCTATAGGCTTTTGAGACACCGTTAAGAACGATAGTGCGGTCGTATAAATCAGGGCACGCCGTCACGATGTTTTCAAAGGCGAAATCGGCCCACCAGATGTACTCATACATATCATCAGTGGCGATCAACACATTCGGATACTTGCGCAGCACCGCACCTAACGCTTGCAGTTCTTCTTTGGTGTAAGCAACGCCAGAAGGATTTGATGGACTGTTCAATACCACCAAACGCGTTTTGTCGGTAATCGCTGCTTCTAGTTGCTCTGGGGTGATCTTGAAGCGCGTGCTTTCATCGGTTTCGATACAAACCGGCACACCTTCAGCAATGATCACCATATCAGGATACGACACCCAATACGGCGCAGGGATAACCACCTCATCGCCTTTGTTGATGTAGGCCAGCGCAAGATTAAAGAAGCTTTGCTTACCACCACAAGACACCAAAATCTGGTTCGCCTCGTAGCTCAAATTATTGTCGTTCTTCAGTTTCGCAATAATGGCTTTTTTTAGTCCCGGCGTTCCGTCAACCGCAGTGTACTTCGTAAAACCGCTCTCAATGGCTTTTATTGCCGCCTGTTTGATGTGATCCGGGGTATCAAAATCCGGTTCACCTGCACCCAAGCCAATAATGTCTTTGCCAGCTGCCTTGAGTTCTGCAGCGCGGTTGGTTACCGCCAGAGTAGGAGAAGGCTTGATCTGTTGTACGCGATCAGACAGTTGCAGGTCCAAAATGTGTATCCTCAAAAACGACAGTGGTCGGGACTTGCGCGGCAGGAGTATGACTTTGGCCTAGTTGAACCGAATTGAATCAGTTACAGTCCTAGCCATAGCGGAACTTCGGTTCTGCCATGCAAAAAACCGTATAATGCTACAAGATTTAGCCGTTAACTGGAATCCTGATGAGCAAGGCATTTGAGCTGAAATCCAAATATTCTCCCGCTGGTGATCAACCAAACGCCATCAAACAGTTGGTAGGGGGCATAAACGCAGGTCTGTTAAAACAGACATTGCTAGGGGTCACGGGCTCCGGCAAGACATTTACCATGGCGAATGTTATTGCTGAGTGCCAACGGCCAGCCATTATCATGGCGCACAATAAAACATTGGCGGCACAGCTGTATGGCGAATTTAAAGAATTCTTCCCCAATAACGCGGTTGAGTACTTCGTTTCTTATTACGACTACTACCAGCCTGAAGCCTATGTGCCGTCGTCAGATACCTTTATCGATAAAGACGCCTCAGTAAACGAACACATAGAACAGATGCGTTTATCGGCCACCAAAGCCTTATTGGAACGGCGCGACGCCATTATCGTGGCTACCGTGTCCGCAATTTACGGTTTGGGTGATCCTGACTCGTATTTGAAAATGATGCTGCACATGGTACGTGGTGATCGTGTTGATCAACGTACGATCTTACGTCGTTTGGCAGAACTGCAATACAGTCGCAACGATATGGATTTCCATCGAGGCACCTACCGGGTACGTGGTGAAGTGATTGATGTATTCCCAGCGGAAAGCGACGACGAAGCCATTCGCATTGAATTATTCGACGACGAAGTAGAGCAGCTCAGCACCTTCGATCCTCTAACGGGTGCTATACGCAATCGTTTGGCTCGTGCCACGATATACCCTAAAACTCACTATGTAACACCGCGTCAGAAAATTCTCGACGCCATCGACGGCATTAAAGTTGAACTGGATGAGCGCCTAGATTACTACCGCAAAGAAAATCTATTAGTCGAGGCTCAGCGTTTAGAACAGCGCACCCGTTACGACATCGAAATGATGCAAGAGCTGGGTTACTGCTCGGGTATTGAAAACTACTCGCGTTACTTGTCAGGTCGCGAAGAGGGCGCACCGCCGCCGACCTTATTTGATTACATTCCCAAAGACGCGCTCGTCTTTGTCGACGAATCCCACGTGACCATTCCACAAATTGGCGGCATGTATCGCGGTGACCGTTCGCGTAAAGAAACCCTTGTACAATTTGGTTTCCGCTTGCCGTCAGCGTTAGATAACCGCCCGATGCGTTTTGAAGAATGGGAAGCGATTGTGCCGCAGTGCATTTTTGTTTCTGCAACGCCTGGTAACTACGAAAAAGAACACCAAGATAACGTCGTTGAACAGGTCGTTCGTCCAACCGGCTTGATTGATCCTGTGATTGAAATTCGTCCAGCGACAGGTCAGGTTGACGACGTACTGCATGAGCTAAATGAGCGTACCGCCAAAGGCGAACGTATTCTCATCACTGTACTAACCAAACGCATGGCGGAAGACCTCACCGACTTCTTGCAAGAACAAAACGTGCGTGTGCGCTATTTGCACTCCGATATTGATACCGTCGAACGTGTGGAAATTATTCGTGATTTGCGCCTCGGCGAATTTGATGTGTTGGTGGGTATTAACCTATTGCGAGAAGGTTTGGATATTCCCGAAGTCTCTTTAGTTGCTATTTTCGATGCTGATAAAGAAGGCTTCTTGCGTTCTGAGCGCTCCTTAATCCAGACCATTGGTCGTGCCGCCCGTAACCTTAACGGTAAAGCGATTTTATACGCGGATCGTATTACCGACTCGATGCAAAAAGCCATCGACGAAACCGATCGCCGTCGTGAAAAACAAGTGGAATTCAACACCAAACACGGCATCACACCAAAAGGCGTCATGAAGTCAGTGGAAGATATTCTTGAAGCTACGCCAGCACCGGGTAAAAAGACCCATAACCGCAATGGTCGCAGTAAACAGAAAGTGGCCGAAAACGCAGCCGACTACAATGCAAATGACTGGCAACATTTACCAGCTCACAAGCTCGGCGCACGAGTGAGTGAAGTGGAAGATCAAATGTTTAAAGCTGCAAAAGACCTTAATTTTGAAGAGGCTGCGCGCTTGCGAGATCTGCTGCACCGTATGAAAGAGCAAATGATTGCGAACAGCTAAATCGTTTAGAAAGTGGCGATCAAACAATAAGCAGTATGTCGACTACCTGTCGACATACTGCTTAATTATTGATTACAGGTTAAGGCTCGATTGAATCTCTTGCCAACTGACGTATTTAAAATTTTGCTTCTCATTAGGCAGTAAATTGCGTCCGTCTTGCACTACGAGTAACCCTTGTGGATAGTCCTTATTCAATGGAATTGACGTTACCGCAAGACCATCTGTTTCCGAAGCTCCATCAATATTCTTAGCGCTGTTCATTCCGACTCGAAAACGTCCCTTATATTCGTACGGAGCCTCGGCATCAAACACAACATAGCTATCATTGCCCTGACTGGAAACAATTAAATACACGGCATTCGCACTACGGTAAATATCCATTCCTTCTATGTCCGCGACCAACTTATCGGATACTGCGGCAACGAGCTCAAGTTGTGAACTGGCGTTTGGTTCTGCATCCAATGTCCAAACGGCGACATCTTCTTCGCCGACAAAAAGGCGTTGTTTAGCATCGTCCGCTGCACAACCTTCCGGCTGAGAGTTAACCGAAAATGTTCTTACTCTTTGCGCTTGCCAGCCAGAAGGGTCATCTGTCACAGAGTATTGTTCAAATCGACCGTCTTGATCATTGATGAAAATATAAAACTCATTATTCAGATTTTTATACATACACAAGCCATATATTTCATCGAGATTAGTATCGATTTCATTGGTTGTGACCATCTCTCCGCTGTTCGGGTTGATGCGGAACAGGGCAATGGTGTTCCGGTCGCGCTGGCTTGCAGCCGCAATGTCGGCGGCTTCACCTTTGAACGTAAACCCTTGGCGAACATCGACATTATTCACACGACCAACGACCAGTTCTTGTAACTTTTTGCCTTGTAAATCGTAGCTGTATAAACCAAATTTCTTATTAGTGCCTAAAATTCGGCTTTGTTCCGGATTTCGAAGATTCACCCATATGGCAGGATCATCCGCGGCATCGCCATTGTCATCCATAGGATCCGTTTCTGCGCTAGCTGCTACTTGCTTAATCGCATTACCCTGATTACTTCTTGGAGTTAGCATTAGCTCTGCGGTAAATAAATTTTTACTAATATCATCTGATAAGGTTAATAAAGATATCCCTTGCTTGTCGCTAATCGTAAAGGTGTCACTATATAGAGGGGAACTAAACTGCCATTGCTGATTAGAATGCGCACCTATGTTATCAATGCTATAAGAATGCAAATAAGGCCCATCTTTTTCGGCGATAAATAGCGAACCTTGGCTAATTGCAAGAGGACCGCTGCTTTTTACTAAGTTACCCCATGGTGTAACTAAATCGACTGCTATGCGTGTGATTTGGCTTTCTGATCTGGCATTGTATGCCCATACTCCTACGGTTTCCTCGCTCACAAATAATTGATCGGTGACATCATCTACAACACAATATTCTGCTTTTGGTGGTAGTGGAAAGTGACGAATTTCTTGCTGTGAAATGCCATTTTTACTCTTATCGCTAAGCAACAATTGGTGCGCTATTTGATCTTCCGCCAGTAAAAATACATTGAGTTCTTGCTGGCTTGGTTGATACAAGCATAAGCCTTCCACCGAATACGTAAGGGGTTCGCCATAACGGATATCTGCAATGGTATTGTTTTTTACTCGGTAAGTTATCAGCCGATTTTTGTTGCTATCTAAACTGACGAAAAACTCGCCTTCTTCATCTGTTCGGCTGGAAATAAATTCCGCTGAAATTCCTCGTGCATCTATAGTCTGTTCAGACTGATTGGATATTTTAATATCGCCTTCGTCTTGTACGCTCAGCCAATATCCATTTGCTGTTTGTGATGCTGTTTCACCTGTTAACATCAAGGGTGTAGTCTTGAGTGTCAGCATCTTACCGGATTCGCTTACGGCGCCGTTCATCGCTTCCGGTGCTTGGCAGCCAACCGCCGCAATGCTAAAAATAGATGTTAATAATACACGCAGTTTCATAGTTATCATCTTGTAAATAGTGTTTTCTAGATCAATATTAAGCTGAGGCTTAGGAGCAATTTAGTCGGGCATCAGATGCCCGACATTCGTGCCATTAAAAGCTGCTGTATGTAAATCCTAGTCGGTAGGTAGGGCCATAGTCTTCATACTGAGCGTTGTACTGCTCTTTATTGACGTAAGCGTAATAGGGTTCGTCGGTGATATTGGCTACTTCGAAGTTAACTTTTAGATTATTCAGTAGTTCATAGGTCGCATTGAAATCGATCTGAGTTTGGCTGCTTTGATAAATGTCAGCCGTTTTGTTCGATATATTTCCAACCTCTAATAAATATTCCGATTTATAGTTTGCGGCGATTCGCATACTTAGCTTTTCGTTTTCGTAGCCGAGAATAAAGTTACCAGTGACGTCTGATTGATTGGGCAACTGAATATCACGTTTTACAATATCGCCATCGACATAAGATGATATTTCAGCATCAGATTCGCTTACTGCAGCGTTGGCGGCAATCAGTAATCCGTTGAATGGAGCGGGTAGGCTTTCAAACTTATGGGATGCAGCAAGCTCGATACCGATCAAGTTAGCTTTATCACCATTTTTGAAGATAATAACTTCGTCATAACTCGCATAAGCTGGTGATCCCGCCACATCCGTTTGATAAATGAAATTATCAATTTCTTTATAGAAAAGGTAGGCAGAAAGGCTGCTACTATCCATGTAGTGCTCAATACCTAAGTCGAAATTTTGAGCCTCCAATGCTTTTAAATCAGGGTTGCCGAATTCGGCCTCTGCACCATCGTCGGTGAAGTTTGGACGAATTTCCTCAAACGTTGGACGCACAACCGCATTGGTCCATGCTGCACGAGCTAGGGTGCTGTCCCCCAGTTGATAGCGTAATTGTGCAGACGGAAGAATATGGCTGTATTCATTGTTTCGTTGAACAGTAATGAGTTCGTCTGCGCTATTGAGAGCGTTACCTTTCGAGCTCAGTTTGGTTTGTTCGTAACGTACACCAGCTACGAGGCGCAAGCGATTAGCATCAAGGCGACCCATGATATACCCTGCATTGATGTCTTCATCTACGGCATAGTCTTCTAGTGTCGAATCCTCCTCATCAAAAGCACTGTCGCGATCCAAAGTGTTCATATACGCGCGTACTTTGTCTTTCGATATACCGGGGCCAAAGCGACCTAAACTGTAATCAGGCTCGCCACTGGCGAAGTCGCTCATTGATAGGCTGCTATCTTCGGATAAATCTTTATATACCCAAGTATCTGAGTCTTGGCTTTTTTCTCGTATTTTGGTTTTTATACCGAATTTAACGAACGCAGCTGTATCACTAAGATTAAAATCTTTAGTGATATCTAATTGCGCCATGGTTTGCTTATCTTCGGTATAACTTTTAGTGCGTTCGATCTCGGTCAATTCATATTGACTAGCGTCATAGAGGTTCGATGGGCCATAGATTTTAGGATGGCGAGTGTTACTAAAAGTTAAATCGTTAAAATCATCGAGTCCTTCGAAGGCAGCACCTGCAATCGTATCGGGTTCATCTTCCGAAGCTTTGCTGTAAGCCAGTTTGTATTCAACCGTCCAAGCGTCGATATAGTGAGTAGCGCCAAATGTTGACGACATAATTTCTTGTGTTTCTTTACGATCTTTAAGCTCGCGTACAACTTCTGCATCGGCCATTTCGCCAGCAGCGATGGGGTCTGAAAATTCTATAGTCGCAGCTTGTCTTTGCTCGTCATCACTGAATTTGCTGTACAAATTATGTAAAAAGAACGTGTTGTTTAAATCGTGTTCATAATCGAAGTTAAGGGCAGCACCCAGGCGTTGACGCTCAATGCTGTATTCGCGCATCTCCGCCTCTTCGAGCTTTGCCTCATCCTCGAAATCCCAAGCTCCGCCAGTTTCAATGTTGTCTGAGCCAAATTTTCGATCATCAAAACTGACGGCTGCCGCCACACCTAAACGACGATTATCACCAAACATGACGGTATTTCCGCCCGATAAACCGTAAGCCGGATTACTCTGTTTTGTCTGTTGATCGTAGCCCATTTGCACGTTGGCCGAATAGAATTCGCCTTCGCGATCCAGTGCAGAAATGCTGTTGATTTCAACCGCACCACCAATCGCATTAGCATCCATATCCGGAGTTAGTGTTTTGGTAACAACGAGCGAACTCAGTAAATTAGAAGGAATTACATCAAGTGCAACGGCTCGGCTACCGGCTTCCGGTGCAGGAATCTGCGTACCGTTAACACTCACACTGTTTAAATTGGCACTGATACCACGAATACGGACAAAACGGCCTTCACCTTGGTCGCGCTCTATTGATAACCCCGGTACACGCTGCAGAGCCTCTGCGGCATTCGCATCCGGTAATTGGCCGATAGCATCGGCATTGATTACGCTAATGGTGTTATCGGCATACCGCTGGCGATCAAGAGCACGTTGCATCTGTGCGGCTTGGCCGATCACAAGCAATTCTTCGATAGGTTGCTCAGATTGATTGAGTACAATATCGATGACTTTGGTTTCATCATCTTTAATCGTTATTGTGCGGCGCTCAACTTCTTGGCCACCAACTTTAACCGTGAGGGTATATTCTCCAGATTTTAACTGAGGTAAACGGAAGCGTCCGGCTGTACCTGACAACACTTCTCGATTAAGTTCTTCGATACGGACGACTGCTTCGGTGTAGCTATTGCGGCTTTGTTCGTCGGTAATTCGACCTTCAATACTGCTATCAGCAAAGCTATGGCTAGCAAGCAATGTGGATGTTAAAGCGATTGCAGCGCTTAGAGGGGCTAAACGTGAATTCATAATACTGCTCCGATGAGTAAAACTGACGAGACAGTAGAAATATCGTATTGCTGTTTTGTTACAGTCGTTTTTTAAGGAGGATAAAAGCCGCCTTAATACAGGAAAAACGACATAAAATGATCTTCTTTAACCTGTTGATTATTCATCGCGAACTTAGCGCACTCCATATTTTTCGAAAAGGGTATCCATTCTTCAGTGTTGTGCTGATCAAATGCTTATTTTTCAGGTGAAACGTACTTTTTACTTGAGCTGATTTGACCCGTTGGTAAGAATCAGGCTTTATTAACTTTTGTCATTAAACTGTCACTTTATACTGATAATACAGCCTTAATTTAATATAAGGCCGACATCATGCTGTCTAAATTACGACCTCACAGAAATAAATTAATCCTCATCTATGGTATCGCTTTTATGTCTTTAATTGCGTGTATTTGGGTGGGTGATAGTAAAGCTTGGGGCGAAATTGACTGGCTGGATGTACTGGGAGAAGGTGGAAGTTCTATTGCTATTGCTATATGGATGATACTTATTCTAGGCAGTCGCCCCGCCGGTCGAGTTACGAACCTACTGACGCTTGGTTTGGGTTTTATGTTCATTGCTATGTGGCAAGACAACATTGACGAATTTATTCGCATACCGGCAGAACAGTGGTGGGATCATTGGCTAGAGTCAGCTGCTATGCCATTTGGAATCGGATTATTAACCTATGGGTTATTTCATTGGCATGACGAACAGCTTGCTGTTAACCAGCAGCTACAAAAACGTGAGAATTTATTTCGAGAACACCGTTACGTCGATACCCTGACTCAGCTAGGACGAGTTGATTATTTAAAAGAACATATCCAGCGGCTACGTTCAGAATATCCTGATGCAGAAATGTCTTTAATTATGCTTGAGATAGAACAGTTTTCGTTATTTTCTCGCCAGTATGGCCATCGAGAATCAGACCGCTTGTTACACGAAATCGCAGAAATTCTGTTACTTAATTTACGTCGTCAAGATGTTATTTGCCGTTATGCTGGCGATCGTTTTTCGGTGGTTATGATGGATACATCCCCAGAGCGTTCGTTACAAATAGCGGAAGAGCTACGCCTAGCAATTCAACATTTTTCGTTTAAAACGAAGGATGGTGATAGCTGCCCTCAGAGTATTTGTGCAGGTGTCGTCTGTACGAACAAAGACCAAACAACGAGTGATATTTTAGCCAATGCTAATCAGGCTTTAAATTCAGCTCGTGAACAGCACTGCTGTTATCTCGCAGCCTAATAATAAGTCAATGCTATGAAACCCACATGGTATGAATGCGATCAACGATACTTACCGGCACATCATCAACCAGCTTTATTGCTGGATTTGTTGTTGGTTCGAGATGCGGGTTCACACAAAGTATTAAAAGGAACAGGTCTATTTTACGAAGACATCATTGAAGGTAATCGACATATTTCAGCCTTACAGTTTCAACGGCTCATTAGTAATAGTCAGAAGCTAGCACCGGAGGGCGATCTAAGCTTTCGGTGGGGCGACAACCTTTGGCCAGGTCACTATGGTCTTGGTAGTCAGTTATTAAGTAACGCCCCAGATCTGAAGCGCGCTCTACAAGCTCTTGTACAGTTTCGACATACATTAAGTCCGCTGCTTGTACCACGAGTGTTTGAAGATGAGCACTACTGCTATGTGCAGTGGTTAGAGACCTGTTGTGACTTAGCCTCATTGCGACCCTTTATGGTTGAAACCTCGATGATGGCTCTAACATCTTTATCGCGTTGGCAGTCACAAACGTCTTTACCTTGGCGTTATGGTTTTAGCTACCAAGCCCCCACAAAAGGTATAGAGCAGTATCAGGTGCATCTAGGCGAAAAGCTTATGTTCGGCTTAGGCGTGGATGTTATGGTCATTGAAAAACGCTGGCTAGAGCAAGCATGGCCTAAAGGTTCGGTTACCGCTTTTCGTGCATCATGGCACGAAGCTACCCAGTCAGATCCAGTACCTGAGAGTCTTAGTGGTTTTTGTGAATCCGTTTATGATTGGCTCGTGAAGCACATTCAGCAGCCCGTGACCCTGCCGGATGTGGCTTTGGCCTTCGATATGAGCTCTGCTACGTTAAAACGTAAGCTGAAGAAGCATCGAACCAGCTTTCAACAAATACAAGACCAAGCCCGATTGCACATGTGCTTGTATCTGTTGCATGTTAAAGGCATGAACAACGAGCAAGTGGCCCAACAGCTGCTCTTCAATGACCTTACCAATTTTCGCCGAGCCTTTAAACGCTGGAGCGGCTTAACGCCAAGTGCCAGTCGTCAACAATTCCAGCTGCACTCTTTAGCTCTCTGATTCTTATCAGCTTTTACCAATCTTGGGGGCGAAAAAGGACTTGCACTAGAAACCGAGCATAGCTAATATACGCGCCTCTTCAGGACTATAGCTCAGTTGGTTAGAGCGCTACCTTGACATGGTAGAGGTCCCCAGTTCGAATCTGGGTAGTCCTACCAAGATACTAAAACCCGCATCAGGTAACTGCTGCGGGTTTTTTTATGGTCGTTACTTAAGCCCCAAGTAGATGAGCAGCTAACTGTAATTCGTTAGAGCGTTCAGCGAGTGCCTTAGCGATATCGCGTTGTGAAAAGCGCGAAAGGGATCCGGCCTTATTAGGAACCAGTGCATTTAAATGCAAGCACGGCGTTAACTCTTTAAAGTCGCGTAAATCACCACGTTTAATAATCGGTAAAAATGGCCCTTTTAATTGTTGTTGAATTAGGCCAAATGCTTTCTGTAAGGGCATGCTAATTGTTTTGTTATTGCGTAACCGCATATTCACCGCCAATCCATTCGAACTTGGATAAAGCAATAAACCAGTACTTTTTATCGACTCTTCAGGAATATGCGAGTAAGTGCAGGTGAAGTCGACAGGGTCTGGCAATATCACCACACTCGTTTTTGTAAAATACGTCGTATAGTCGCTATAAATTTGACGTAGGGCAGGGCTATAAACAGGCAGGAATTGAGCAACGTTGAGTAAGAATTGCTTACCTGCTTCTTTTGCTCTCATTTCTTCCAGTGACCAATGAAGATCAGCAACAATGGCTAATTTCCTTTCATGTAAACTCGTCACGGGATACTCCGCTGTCAATTAAGTGTTTGATTCTACTGATATATGTGTCAAAAGAAAGTAGGTTTAGCGTCAACTATGAGAAGGGTGGCCATTAATTGACCAATGCGGACTAAATCTTAAAACTAACTTTGTACCTCGCGAAGACGTTTGTCATATCTATGACCATTTTCTTTAACCTCGGCGTAAAAAATTCCAAATACCCTCTAATAAATTTTATTTAACGAGTTGTGGAAGGGTTATGTATGCAAAGTTTTAAGCTGTGTATGTTGGCGGCATTAAGCACGGGTCTTATTGCATGTGGCGGTGATGGCTCGCGTGGTCCACAAGGATTACAAGGCGAGCAAGGTCTGCAGGGGCCACAAGGTGAAATGGGCCAGCAAGCGCCAGTAGCAACGGAAGGCAAGGCATTGGATTTGACCATTCTTCATATGAATGATCACCACTCGCATATCGCTGCTGAAACCTTCGGTTATGATGTATCGTCACTGGGGTTATCTACCAAGCTTAGCGACGATTCAGCTATAACGAGTGTTTCAGTAACCTACGGCGGTTTTCCGTTACTGGTTAGTTTATTCGATACACTTGGTGCCCAGTCTAATAACGTACTAAAACTGCATTCGGGAGATGCCGTTACCGGCACCTTGTACTATTCATTATTCAAAGGTCGCGCCGATGCCGAAATGATGAATCAAGTATGTTTCGATGCATTTGCACTAGGAAATCATGAATTTGATGATGGCGACAGCGGTCTTGCTAATTTCCTAAATTCGCTAAATTCAACGGCGTGTGAAACGCCGGCTCTAGCAGCAAACGTTGTGCCGGGCGCAACTTCAGCCGTTAAAGAAGGCTACCTTCAGCCTTACACTATCGTTGAGCGTGATGGCCAACAAATAGGCATCATAGGTATCGATATTGCTGGTAAAACCAAAAATTCTTCAAGCCCAGATGCCGATACTCAGTTCCTTGATGAAACCACAACTGCACAAAAGTATATCGACGAATTAACAGCTCTAGGTGTGAATAAAATTGTATTAATGACTCATTACCAATACACCAGCGATCTTGTACTGGCAGCAGCGTTAAACGGTGTTGACGTTATCGTCGGCGGCGACTCGCATACTTTATTGGGCGATAGCACATTCAGTGATTTAGGATTTAATCCAGTCGCCGATTATCCAGCAGTCGTGGCTGATAGTACTGGTAGCACTGTTTGTGTCGTACAAGCATGGGAATATGCGCACATGCTGGGCAAGCTCGATGTTAGCTTCGATGCCAACGGTAAAGTAACCGCATGTAGCGGTCATCCGTATCTACCCATTAGCAACACGTTTAAATACAAAGATAGTGATGGCTCAACGCTTTCATTGAAGGGTAATGATGTTACTCGTGTGGCGGCCAAATTGACCGCCGAAGACGAAATTGTTATCGCCCAAGAAGATGCCACCACTGCGGCATTACTGGCGGTATTTGATCAAGACGTCGACGTACTGAAGCAAACAGTGATTGGAACAAATGCCACCGATCTTTGTTTGTCTCGTGTGCCGGGTGATTCACGTTCGTCGCTTTGTGATTCTTCTGCCACTTATGAGCGTGGTTCTGATATTTCTAACGTTGTGGCTAAAGCTTTCTTAAAAGTATCGCCAACTGCCGACATCGCCATACAAAATGGTGGTGGTGTACGTGTGGACTTAGCGGCTGGAGACGTCACTATTGCTGATGCATTTACCTTACTGCCTTTCTCTAACACTTTAGTGATTTTAGATATGACAGGCCAACAGATCATCAACGTATTAGAAGACGCACTGGCGAATTTCTTAGATAACGGTGGTTCTAACGGTTCATATCCATATGCTTCTGGTTTACGTTACAACGTTGATGCCTCGCAAAGCAAAGGCAGCCGTATTAGTAACATTGAAGTAAATCCACAGGTCGATGGAGATTGGGTGGCGCTTGATACCGCTGCGACCTATCGCGTAGTGACCAATAACTTTATTGCCTCCGGTCAAGACGGCTACGACACCTTTCAAGAACCGTATGATGCCGGCGAATTTGAAGATACCTTCACAGAATACGCCCAAGGTTTTATCGACTACGTAGAAGACCTCACAGATGCTACCCAAGAGGTTGGCAAGCTACCAGTCAGTGAATATTCAACTCAGTTATTCATTGATACTAACGGCTGTAATCACACAACAGGCGCGGGTTGTGAAATGAAATAGCCTTTTGGTAAAAATAGGACGGGAGCTTCGGCTCCCGTTTTTTTTGCTCTTCTTTTAGATTTCAATAAGGCCGTACTAGAAAAATACATATCTCGGATGCTAAGGTATCCCACTCACTTCGATATCCAACAATAACTACAATAGGGACATCGGATATGTTTATCGAAAAATTCAGTTTACCAACGCGCGTCGCGCTTCTCAGTACGCTTGGCCTCACAGCTTGGGTTGTGGCGTTTATTCGTATTTGGATGCATGGTTCTGACGTCAGCAGTTTCGAGCATGTCGCTATGTTGAGCCTTGCTCTGTTGAATGGTTGCTTTTTTCTTATAAATACCGCCTTTCAATTGCGCACCATGCTAAAGCAGAATCTGCAGTGGTTGATCAACAATCGAGACATCATCTGTTGGGGCTGCTTAATAGGTGCCTATATATCGGTTTGCCTGATTCAAGTGATCTGGAAACCCGATGTACTCGATCTATTTCTTCTATCTTCCATGATCGTGATTCATTCTATTCACACTATTCGTTTCTCGGCTCCAGTTAGTGTTTTAGTTTTATTAACGCCCGCCGCTGTTTACGGTGGCATTTATGGCGGCGAAACCGGTTTTTTTATTGCTGCATTCGTCGCGATTCAAGAACTGGTGTTATGGGGGCTCGGCCTTGGCGTGTTGCGCGAGCTATTGGAAGCGAATAAGTTAAAAATCAGTACGGCCAAACTCACCATTGCACAAGCGCGATTAGAAGAATCAAGCCGTCGTGAAGAGCGACGAAAAATTCGTCAGGATTTACACGATAAAATGGGCCATGAATTGGCCGCCATGAATATTAACCTGCAGATTCTAGAACATAAATATCCGGGTAAAGCAGATGACGAAAAGCACTCATTAGTACAAGCGCAAGAATCCTGTCAGCGCTTGTTTGACACACTCGGTGAAGTTGTTGGTGAGCTGCGTAAACAAACCAATGACCATTTTTATGACCAGCTGCGCAGTGTTATCGATAATGTTCCAGGGTTAGCGATTCATCTTCAATGTGATAGCAATATTCGTATTCGAGATGATGTCGTTGCTGATAATTTACTATGTTGTATTCAAGAGGGGATTACCAATATCTTAAAACATAGTCGTGCCAGTAGCGCTTGGATAAACATTTTTTATGACGATGACCAACTGAAAGTAACCATTCGTGATAATGGCACTGCTGAATCCAGTGTTACGGCAGGCAACGGTTTGAATGGCATCGTTGGTCGAATGCGTAATATTGGTGGTCATGCGAGTGCCGGAAGATCAGAGCGCGGGGGATTCAAAGTATCGCTAAATCTTCCAAAGGAGGTATTGATATGACAAAGGTATTGTTAGTTGACGATCAAACTATCGTTTTGCTAGGCATTGCTAAATTATTAGAAGTGTCAGGTGATATCGACGTGCTCGCAATGCTCAGCAGTGGCGAAGCTTGTATTGACTACTTATCAAAAAATCCATTGCCCGACGTCATCTTGCTTGATATTCACATGCCAGAAATGAATGGTATAGACGTACTTAAACAAATTAATAAATTGTATACCACCCCCGTAATCTTTTTGACGACATTTGATGACGAATATCTCTGTCAGCAAGCGAAAGAATTGGGTGCCAAAGGCTTATTGAAAAAGAATATAGGCTTAGAAGAACTGCTGGCTAGCATATTAAAAGTGGCGTCCGGTGGACATCTTTTTTCCGCCAATACCCGAAAAAATATTAGTAAAATGACCGCTCGGGAAGATCTGATTGCACGCTCGTTGGTGCAAGGAAAAACTAATAAAGAAATAGCCGAAGTGCATCATTTGAGCCCGGGCACTGTGCGCAACTATGCCTCTAATTTGTTTGAAAAGTTAGGCGTGCGCAATCGGGCAGAGGCCGTCGTCAAACTCAAAGAACGTGGCCTTTTTTGACTAGACGAACACTACCTTTTTAATTTCTCTCGACTAAGTAGTGACAATTGTCACTATTGGATCAGCATTTAAATCAGGCTTGATGATAGGTGGAGCAGAGACTCCTACTTAATCAGGATTGAATAATGCAATCGTCAGCGACTGACCCGAGAGGATGCCATGACAATAAAAATAATGCGTCGGCTGATGCCATTTATGGCAAGTGCCGCACTAAGCATGAGTGCTCTAACCGTACACGCCGATTACAACTTGCCAGACGGCGTACCCAATTCCTTTAGTAGCAAAGCCAACTACACCTTATTCGAAACCGTGCCCGTTAGGCCAATGACCATGAGCGCGAATGGCCAACACCTATACGTGCTCAATACTCCCGATGACCGCGTCGAAATTTATGACATTACAACCAGCGGTTTAACACCGAGCGGCTCGGTTGCCGTGGGGATGCGCCCAGTCGCCATTGCTCAAGCCCCCGATGGTGATTTATGGGTGGTTAACTTTCTATCCGACAGCATCAGCGTTGTCGACCCCAATGCACAAAGAGTAGAGCGCACCTTGTTGGTGGGCGATGAACCACGAGATATTGTTTTTGCCGGCCCAAATCGTGATCGCGCCTTCATTACCACTGCACACCGTGGGCAAAATAGCCCGATTGATCCACAAACATTTACTCCTTCCGTTGGGCGTGCTGATGTCTGGGTATTTGATAGCAATCATCCCGGTAATGGCACCCAAACATCGCCACTGGAAATTTTAACCTTTTTTGCTGACACTCCTCGTGCATTAGCCTCTACGCCGGATGGCAGCAAGGTTTACGTTGCGACATTTAATTCCGGTAACCAGACCACCACCATCCACGAAGGTGCCACCGACGACTACCCCGAAGAAAATATCCACGGTGATGCCCAGCCGCATAAAAGTAAAATCATTAAATTGATCGACGGCAAATGGATCGACTCCGTCGGTCGCGACGTAAGCGAACAAATTAATTTTAATCTACCCGATTACGACGTCTTTACCATCGACGCAACATCATCAACCCCCGTTGCCGTCAATGGCGATGGCGCACCGGTATCGGGTGTGGGAACGACCTTATTTAACATGGTGGTTAACCCGATCAGCGGCAAACTGTATGTCGCCAATACCGAAGCCAATAACCATAAACGCTTTGAAGGGCCGGGGCTTGATCCCGAATACAACACAACCAACCGAGGCGATTTTGTCCGTAGCCGAATTACCGTTATTGACGACGGCGCAGCGACACCGCGTCATTTAAATAAACATATTGACTATAGTCATTGCTGCGCACCAACCGGCAATTCGGAAGCACGTAAAAGCTTGGCATTACCGCGCCAAATGGCAATCAGTAGCGATGGCGAGCGCTTGTATGTGGCGGCATTAGGCTCGGCAAAAATAGGTGTTTTCGACACCAATGCATTAGAAACCGATAGCTTTATTCCAGCAGAATCTAGCCAAATTCAGTTAGCCAATGGCGGCCCATCTGGCGTAGTACTCGACGAAGCACGTAATAAATTATACGTGCGCACACAATTTAATAATGGCATCGCCGTGATCGACCTTGATAATAATAGCGAAGTACAAACCATCGCCATGCATTCGCCAGAACCCGAAAATATTGCTCAAGGTCGTGCGTTTTTATACGACGCATTTAACACCAGTAGCCATGGCGATTCGGCCTGTGCCGGTTGCCACGTAGACGGTGATATCGACCATATTGCCTGGGATCTTGGCGACCCAACGGCGGTGACTCGTGATGTGCCGGGAAGCTGGTTATCGCGTACTGGCATCGCCATTTTATTGCCCACCAACTCAACCGTTAATGCGATTGAAACCTGCGCCATAATTCCATTCAATTTATTGCCTTGTGCCAAAGAAGAGTCGTTTCATTTTAATTCCCTCAAAGGCCCAATGCTGACCCAGACTATGGCAGGCATGGACAACCATGGCCCCATGCACTGGCGTGGAGATCGCACGGGTGGCGAAGCTTGGTATGCCGGTAAACAGCCTAACGATGGCATGTTCGACGAGCGTGTAGCGTTTTCCGGATTTAACGTTGCATTTCCGGGCCTACTAGGTCGCGACTCCAAACTAACCGACGAAGAAATCGGCGTATTTACCGACTTTGCTTTGCAAAATACTTTAGCGCCCAACCCGCATCGTCATTTAGACAACTCATTAACCGAGCGCCAAGCCAAAGGTAAAGAAATATTCTTTGGCGGCCCAGACGGCGACCGCCTAACCGACATTACTCGTAACTGCAGCGGCTGCCATATTACCGACCTAAAAGGTAACGAAGAATATGGCGTAGAGCATCCCGGATTTTTCGGTTCTGACGGCCGTTATGCCTTCGTATTTGAACCCGAAATGCTCAAGGTTCCACACCTACGCAATGTGTATCAGCGTGTTGGCATGTTTACCCTGCACGACACCAGCGTACAAATGGAATGGGAAGGTAAAACTTACGACATGCCACACTTCTTCTTTCCATTTACCGACCCGAAAGAAACCGGTGATCAAATCCGTGGATTCGGCTACACCAAAGACGGCTCCGTCGGCGAAGTGGCCACCTTCTTACAAAACGGCGCCTTTATTGATTACGGCCCAATCACGTTAAACCTAGTGAATCCGGGTGGATTTCAACCTTACGTTGAACCCGGCACTTGGCCATCGGATTTAGCCGCCTATAACCAAGAAGGCTTCCTAAAATACGCCTACTTGGCGATTACCAACGGCGATTACTTTAGCGAAACCAACCCAGAAACTGGCGAGCCAGTAGGGCGCGAAGAACTCAGATCGGTTGAAGATTTTGTGATGGTATTCCCTAACAATATGGCACCCATTATGGGCCAACAAATTACCCTAAGCGCCAACACCAGCGGCAGCGAACTCGACCGTTTATTTATGATGGAAGAACGCGCGGCTGTTACTGAACCGCGCAAAGAATGTGACCTAGTCGCCCGCGCCGATGGCCTTGGCCTGCTATACGACCCCGCCAGCAACCAATACATCGCCAGCGACCTCAACCGCTACAGCCGCAGTGCATTACTGGCTTTAGCACCAGAAGTCACTTTCACCTGCGTGCCACCGGGTGACGGCTTACGCGTTGCACTCGACCGCGATTTAGACGGCTACTTCGACGCCATCGAACTCGCCGCCAACACCGACCCCGCCAACGCCGACAGCTACCCAGTCACCAATAGCTGGTGGGAACGCATTTGGAAATGGTTAATTGGATAAAAAATAAACCGCAATAGTAAAAAGCCCCTGCAGAAGTAATTCGCGGGGGCTTTTTACTATGCATAGAAGGCAAAAATCTCACTCTGTGCAAGCGTATCGTATGCGTAACGCACGTTACTGTAGGAGCGCATCTTGTGCGCGACAGGCTCCTAGATTAACAACATTTACGACACATGCATTCAATCGCCTCGCTGGGTATACTCTGGGCATAACCCGCGACGGAGCGCTGCTGTAAAGCGCCATAATCATAGCGCTATGATCAAACCGTCGCCTTGATGTCACTGAATACAACACTAGCGAAATCATCAATGACTGATACAGAAGAACAAAAATTCCTAACCGATCTAGAAAAAAAGCTCTGGACCGCCGCCGATAAACTGCGCTCTACCTTGGATGCCTCGCAATACAAACACGCCGTACTTGGCCTAGTGTTTTTAAAATACGTGTCTGACTCGTTCAAAATTCGCCAAGACGAACTGATCAAATCATTCAAAGACCCAGCCAGCGACTACTACCTAGATCCAGACGACTTTGGCGGGCTAAAAGACAACGGCGAACCCAGCGACGAATACCTAGCTGAAATTAACATCGAACTCGAACAGCGCGACTACTACCTAGAAACCAACGTCTTTTGGGTGCCGGCACAAGCGCGTTGGTCGTTTTTGCAAAACAACAACAAAGCCGTTATTGGCGGGGCAGAGCTCACCATTACCGACGCCGCCGGTAACGAAGTCAAAAAGAAAATCAGCTCCATTGGTCATTTGATCGACAACGCCCTAGACGCCATCGAAGCCGACAACAGCAAACTCAAAGGCGTGCTCAACAAACACTACACCCGTTTGCAAATCGACCAAGCCAAACTGGGCGAACTGATCGACCTTATCGCCACCATACCCTTTACCCACGCCAGCCTTAACGCCAAAGACATTCTCGGCCACGTATACGAATACATGCTCGGCCAATTTGCTCTCGCCGAAGGCAAAAAAGGCGGCCAGTTTTACACGCCAAAATCCATTGTTACCCTCATTGTACAAATGCTCGAACCCTTCAAAGGTCGCGTTTATGATCCTGCCATGGGTAGCGGCGGCTTCTTTGTGCAATCCGAACACTTTATCCGCGAACACCAAGGCAAAATTGGCGAAGTCAGCATCTACGGCCAAGAATACAACCACGCCACCTGGCAGCTTGCCGCCATGAACATGGCCATTCGCGGCATCGACTTTAACTTTGGCAAAGAACCCGCCAGCACCTACACCAACGACCAACACCCGGATTTACGCGCCGACTTCGTCATGGCCAATCCACCCTTCAACATGAAAGAGTGGGACACAGGCGTTAGCGACGACGACCCACGCTGGAAATACGGCAAACCGCCATCTGGCAACGCCAACTTTGCGTGGCTACAACACATGCTGCACCACACCGCCCCCAATGGCAGTGTCGGCCTGTTATTGGCCAACGGCTCCATGAGCTCGAACACCAATAATGAAGGCAGCATCCGCAAAGCATTAATCGAAAACGACCTCATCGAATGCATGGTCGCCTTACCCGGCCAGCTATTTACCAACACCCAAATACCCGCCTGTATATGGTTTTTAACCAAAAACAAAGGCCAACGCACCAGCGCCAGCGGCAGAACCCTTCGTGACCGCAAAGGCGAAATACTCTTTATCGACGCCCGCAACCTAGGCTACATGCGCGACCGTGTATTGCGTGATTTTACCAACGACGACTTAAGTAAAATCACCGACACCTTCCATAAATGGCAAACCGTAGGTTGGGTTAGCGACAGCGTAACCCAACAAAGCAGCCATCAAGACATCGCCGGTTTGACCGCCATGGATGGCGGAAATACCGACAACGCAGGAGCAGTTGTCGGTGCTGTAAAACATTACGAAGATATTTTAGGATTTTGTCGCTCAGTCGTTTTGGCTGACATCGCCAAACACGACTACGTACTTACCCCCGGACGTTACGTTGGCGCTGAAGCCCAAGAAGACGACGGCGAACCTTTTGCCGAAAAAATGGCCCGCCTCACCACAAAGCTAAGTGAGCAATTTGCCGAAAGCGCCAAGCTAGAAGCCGAAATTAAAAAGAACTTGGCGGGGTTAGGGTATGAGTGCTGAGTGGCCATTAAAAACATTGTCAGATTTTATAAAAATTAAACATGGTTTCGCTTTTAAAGGGGAATATTTTAAGAATGAGGCTACTGATGATTTGTTAGTTACCCCTGGAAACTTTGCTATTGGAGGAGGTTTTAAAGCGGATAAATTTAAATATTACGACGGCCCTGTTGCTCAGGATTATATTTTACAAAAGGGCGATCTCGTTGTAACTATGACAGATTTAAGTAAGCAGGCTGATACATTAGGATATTCAGCAATTATTCCTTATTTTTTAGGTAAGCGTTTACTACATAATCAACGTGTCGGATTAGTAGATTTCAAAAATAATGAAATTGATAAAACATATTTATATTTTCTTCTGCGATCTAAAGAATATAGAAATCACGTGTTAGGTGGTGTAACTGGTACTACGGTTAAACATACATCACCAACAAAAATTCTATCTTATCAGTTTAGAAAACCCGCTATAGAAAAACAAGTAGAGATAGGTAGGCAATTAATTGTGTTGGAAAAAAAAATCCAACTCAACCGCCAAATAAACCAAACCCTCGAATCCATGGCCCAAGCCATCTTCCAATCGTGGTTTGTCGATTTCGATCCGGTCAAAGCAAAAATCGCTGCCCGCGAACAGTGGCAAATACTCACCGACGACGAACGCACCGAATGGCTCAACGAGTTACTTGATAAACAAGCCTTCCTCAAAACCTGCTTGTCAGAACTCACAGCCAACGGCGAGCAAAACGCCAGCGAAACCCTATACCTCAATATCACCGCCATGACCGCCATCAGCAGCCGCAACGAAACATCCCTCGCCGACATGCCCGCCGACGAATTTTCCCAACTGTACAAAACCGCCAGCTTATTTCCAGAGCGATTAGTGGAGAGTGAATTAGGGGAAATACCGGAGGGGTGGGAGGTAAGATCTTTGTCCCATCAAATTGAATTGATAGGTGGTGGAACCCCTAAACGTTCAGAAGAAAAGTTTTGGAACGGAGATATTCCTTGGTTTTCAGTAAAAGACGTGCCCTCGGATGGAAATGTTTTTGTTATTGAAACAGAAGAGCGTATTACAGAAATTGGTTTGAAAAAATCGTCTACAAAAATTTTGAAAGAAGGAACGACAATTGTCACAGCACGAGGGACTGTAGGTAAGTTAGCGCTTGTTGGTGTTGATATGTGTATGAACCAGTCTTGTTATGGCGTTGTGGGAAACAATACCGGCCCATATTTTAATTACTTTAATTTACAAGGCGCAGTGGAAACACTGAAAAGGAATACTCATGGGGCTGTATTTGACACTATTACGACTAAAACTTTTGACACATACAAGTCTAGTTGTGGGCCGACTTATATAAGTGATGAATTTGAATCATTGATCACACCGCTAATGAAAAATATAAAAGATAACCTATTTCAAATTTCCACACTTTCTAATTTACGCGATTCACTCCTGCCTAAGCTCCTTTCGGGTGAGTTAGAGGTTCAATCAAATGTCTGAAGATTACAGTTTTGATGAAATCCCTCTTTTTGATGGTACAACTGATAGCTTTAAGTTAATGGTAGACGGAGTGAGTGGCCGTATTCCGGTCACGAGGTTGGAGCATTGGCGAGACTTGCAAGAGCTACTTGATAGCGAGTATTTCAAGCAAGGGCGCAATGAGTACGTTTATCGGGGGCATCGGCGATTTGACTGGACGCTTCAGCCTACCTTGGCTCGGGTTTCAGATAATGGGGTAATTGAATCTGAACTGTCGGAAAATCACCTTAAAGCGTTTCGACAAGCTATTCGTGGTCGTGTATCAGATTACGAGTTGGTAAGAGATCATGAAATAGACGAGTTGTGGGCTGTTGGTCAACATCATGGTTTGATGACGCCTCTACTAGATTGGACATACTCTCCTTTTGTAGCATTATTTTTTGCATTTGCAGGCAAGGATGTATCAGGTGAGAAAGATAATCCGTATCGGTCTGTGTACTTACTTAATAAAACATATTTACATGATAATAATTGTCTAGAGATACCTTTGGTTGAGCCGATGAAAGATGACTATGGACGTTTGGTCAATCAGGCTGGGTTATTTACGAAATCGCCAGAAGGCGATACTTTTGAGAATGTCTTAATTAACTGGATTGCCGAAGAAGATAATGATAGTTCTGAATTAGCAAATGCATCTGAGAATGAGCAAGCTGCAGTTATTGCTAAATATATTTGTAAAGTTTATATCCCTAACAAAGAGCAAGCAGATTGCGTACGCTTTTTAAGGCGAATGAATGTGCATCATGCGAGTTTGTTTCCTGATCTCATTGGTGCTGCTCAGCACTGTAATACGCTGGCTTACGAAAAATTCATTGATGATAAAGAAAGTGGCGAAAATGTTATTTCTAATGAAAAATCACCTGAAAAAATTATTAGCTATGGGGTGGAGGAGGTAAGCTCAAGTCTTGAAAAGAATCAAGAAAATGACGCTCCAGTGCTAAATGTTCCTAATGTTGCCCTCATCGGCATGCTTCTTCACCGTTATTCTCGTAATTTAGTTTCGATTGAACTATTGGAGTTGGCAGCAAAGAAAATATTGGAAATATACTTGGATGAAATCTCTCAAGCGATTGATGTCAGAGGTGCTGAAATCGGTCGTTTTAGGAAGAGAGTACGATGGCTATTAAGACGTTATGGTTATCCAATTGAAGGTATTAATAAAGCATCTAATGAAATACTGATTTCTCAGGGCGTAGAGCTTGAATCTTTTTTACCTAGTGCAGTTATTGCTGACCAAGGAATAGGCAATGTTTAAAATTGACTCCACCACCAATCGCATCATTCCGCTGCAAGCGCGTAAGTTCGGTGACTTAAACTTCACCGAGCGCAATCACCTACAAGAGTGGCTGGCGAATATGCCCGAAGCCTTGGGCGAAGAGTTGCTGATTATTCAAAAGGAATTCGATGGCTTCGACGATACTCGCGAGCGCTTGGATTTGCTGGCGCTGGATAAAGACGGAAACCTCGTGATTATCGAAAATAAACTCGATGACACTGGCCGCGATGTGGTTTGGCAAACCCTCAAGTATGCGTCGTATTGCTCAAGCTTGAGCAAATTACAAATTATCGAAATTTATCAGCGTTACCTTAATCGTTTTCATCAGGGCGGTGATGCCAGTGCTTTGATGTGTGAGTTTTTAGGTGTAGAAGATACTGAAGAACTCAAGCTTAATCTGGGCAACAGCCAACGCTTGATGATGGTGGCAGCGAATTTCCGCAAAGAAGTTACCAGTACCGCATTGTGGTTGCTAGGCTATGGTATTCAAGTTCAGTGCTTTAAAACCACTCCCTTTAGTGATGGTGAACAACTTTACCTTAATGTAGAGCAGATCATTCCTACGCCAGAAGCGAAGGAATTTATGATCGGCATGAATGCTAAAGAAGCAGAAGAGAAAAGCACAGAGGTAGAGACTAAAAATCGTCATCATTTACGTCGAGAATTTTGGTCACAAACATTAGATGCGTTTCAAGAAAGTGATTGCAGCTTATACAGCAACGTTAATTCAAGCACTGACCATTGGCTATCTGCTGGCTCAGGTGTATCTGGTTGCCCGTTTACCATGATTTTCAGTAAGCGAGAAGTGCGTGTTGAACTTTGGATTGCTCGACCTGACACTGAAATAAATAAAGCGATTTTTGATACGTTAGCCGTTAATCAATCACAATTAGATTCTAAGTTTGGTGCAGAAATGGAATGGCTTCGATTAGATGATAAAAAGTCTAGCCGTATTCAATTCAGCCAGCCTTTTGATGGATTCAATACAGAAAATTGGCCAGCTATGATTACGTGGTTAGTTGATCATATGACCCGGTTTGAAAAGACCATGAGACAACCACTGGCAGATGCTTGGCGACAGGTGCGTGTTGGTTAGTAAGTTGTTGACTGTTTGATAGATATAAAAATGTAAAGGAATATGCTGTTATGACAGAAGAAAAAAACACAGTCTCTGGTCAGAAAGGAAGCTTGAGTTGGGTGGTTAAAGCCGCATTCATGCTCACGACTATTGTTGCTGTTTGGGCCCCATTTTCTGGATACCTTTATTTAAAAGACTTTCTTGAGCGGTATGGTTTTCAGTCTGTTGATATTGATATAAACGTATATAAGTTAGTTTTTTCTCTATTGGCAAGTATGGCTGATGGCGTAAATAACCTGTTGTCTGTCGATGCATTGGAACCATTGTATAACGAAGCTGTGTGGTTATTTGTGTATGCCGTAGCCGGTGGTATAACAGTATTCTTGGGTGTTTATTTAAAACATCGTTACAAGCTATGGCTTAAAACTCGCTCAGCAGATATTAAGCCTGTACGCAATGCTGCCCTGTCTGGCGTGCTTACCTTTGTCGCCTTAGTATTTACGTTGCCTGTAGTGTCGCTATTATTTTGGTGGGGTTCGATTGCTATAATTGTGATGGTTTGGTTTATGGGAGTCGTTGGTTATATTGGTGGTCAAAGTGATGCTGTTGAGAGCTTTAAGGATGGGCATTGCTTTGATAACAAAACACCTTGCATCGAATTATTGATCAATAGAGTTTCTACACCTGTCGAGATTCTATATTCGGATTCAAGCATGGCTTACGTTATTTCAGCGGAAGGTTTGATTGCTGTGAATCCAGAAGGGAAGGCGGTATATCGCTTATCAATGGAAGGAGTGAAAGCAAAGTTTGCAGTTAAAGATGAAGCTCCGAAGGGCGATACATTCTTGAGTGGCGAATAGTTTGTTGCCTGAGCAGGAAATGGATTTATGTTTAGACGTACTAACCTATAGGCTAGGTATCAGACAAATATGACAGAGACCGAAGAAGAGATTCAGCAAGCTGCTGTACGGCATGCACGGAGCATCAAAAAGAAGTTCGCAAAATCAGTGACCGATAAAACGCGTTACCCGAAAGAAGAGAATCCGGTATCTGTATTTATGGCTGGTTCTCCGGGGGCGGGAAAAACAGAAGCCTCTAAGGCACTGCTGGAAACGTTTGATAACGAAGTTATTCGTATTGATGCAGATGACTATCGTGATGAATTTAAAGAGCAAGGTTACTCTGGTGACAATTCTTGGTTATTTCAGCCAGCGGTATCGATATTGGTTGAAAAAATTCACGACCTAGTAATCGAGCAACGGCAGAGTTTTGTCCTCGATGGCACGCTGACCAAGTATGACAAGGCATTGAAAAACATCGAAAGGTCTATACAAAAAGGGCGACAGGTTCATATCATTTATGTCTATCAAGACCCTTTACGTGCTTGGGAGTTCGTTAAGGCACGCGAGGTCGTAGAGGGGCGGAAGATTCCACGGGATAGATTCATTGAACAGTATTTTACTGCCAGAGATTGCGTTAACCGCTTGAAGCAACACTTCGGTAGCCTTGTTAAGGTCGATCTTCTATTGCAAGACAGGAATAATAAGCTCAGTGGGTATCAGGGCAATATCAGTAACATTGACAGCCATGTGGACGAAAAATATACTGCTTCTTCTCTTGAAAGTCTCCTGAGTAGTGACTAGATTGGAACTTATGATGAAACCTACCAAAAAATCGCCGTCTACAAGTTCTTCGTTTGCTGACTTCATGAACAATGCTTCAGCCACTAAGAAGAAAAAGGTATATAAGACTGTTATGCGCCGTGTTTCGGAGCAGCAGCAGGCGATTGTTGACCGCGCGAACAATACCGCAGCCTGATCTCGGTCGTTTGTTTTCTGCTGTGGTGGAGCTAGCTGTCTAAAAGCGCCTCTGTAAACGCCCTCCTTGAACATTCCTCTCTAAGCCTCTGTAAACCGGATAGTCATCCCTGAGGGTTTGAAACGCCCCAAACAGTTTTAAGCTTGTTAGGGTTGAGCTTCCGATCAATCGTTAATAGATGCTAAGGTAAAAGCGACTCCAGAAATAAGCTAGGAATTGACATCGCTTATTTTTATGGTCCACTGTGTTTCCTGTTTCGAAACAGGAAACACTAACACTAATTTGTGTCTACATCGCGGCTTTACTAAGCGGCAGTAGAGGACTTCGATTTAAGGATGACGGCGTGATCACCGAAGACCAACTGGAACACCTCTGCTTAGATTGGTTTAAAGATACCGGTTACGATTACGTTAGCGGTTATGATATTGCGCCCGGTGAAGTCGGTGCCGAACGCCTAGATTATCGCCAAATCGTGTTGCAAGGGCGGTTGCTACAGCAATTGCAGGTGATTAACCCGCATATTCCTACTAATACGCTGGAGTTGGTTGCTGCGCAGATTTCTAAACCCGAAACCCCTATCTTAATTAAGAACAACAAGGCCTTTCATCAATGGTTGTTGGAAGGGGTGAAGGTTGAATATCAAAAAGACGGTGAAGATTTCACCGATTATGTGCAACTCATCGACTTTGCTAACACGGCAAATAACCAGTTCTTGGTGGTTAACCAATACACCATCCTAGGGCGCAAGGGCAATCGTCGCCCCGATATCATTGTCTTCATCAATGGCTTGCCGTTGGCCGTTCTGGAGCTTAAAAACCCTATTGATACCAATGCCGATATTTGGCAAGCCTACCAGCAATTACAAACCTACAAAGATGAAATTCCTGATCTGTTTATCTTCAACGAAGCCTTGGTCGTTAGCGATGGCTTAGATGCCCGTGTGGGTTCGTTAACTGCCAATAAGGAACGTTTTTTACCTTGGCGCGTGGTGAATAACGAACATGATAAGCCGCAGTTTGAATACTTTTTAGAAACCTTGGTGAAGGGCTTTTTTAAGCCTGATTTATTGTTAGATTACATCCGCTTTTTTGTGTTATTTGAAACTGATGCCGATAGCATCATTAAAAAAATTGCAGGGTATCATCAGTTTCATGCGGTTCGTGAAGCCGTTCGTGCGACGGTGATTGCGGCGCAACGCTCAGACACCAAAGCAATAGCTGAACCGCGTGCGAATTACGCTAATAACGTAGAACCTGGTTCGGGTAAAGCAGGAGTGGTGTGGCACACTCAAGGGTCGGGTAAGTCGATCTCTATGGTGTGTTATGCCGGTAAGTTGTTGGCGCAGCCAGAAATGAATAACCCGACCTTGTTGATTGTGACGGATCGCAACGATTTAGATGGCCAGCTTTACAACACCTTTGGTATGGCGGCAGAGACATTAAAGCAAACCCCAGTGCAGGCCAGTGATCGCGATGATCTGCGTGATATCTTAGCCTCGCGTCAGTCGGGCGGTATTATCTTTACCACGATTCAGAAGTTCGCATTGCTGGCGGAAGAAAGCCATCATCCGGTGCTGAGTACACGCCATAACATTGTGGTGGTAAGTGATGAGGCGCACCGCAGCCAATACGGCGATAAGGCCAAATTAAACAGCAAAACCGGGAAATATACGTTTGGTTATTCCAAGCATTTACGCGATGCCTTGCCTGAGGCTTCGTTTATTGGTTTTACCGGCACCCCGATTGATTCTGCCGATAAAGATACCCGTGCGGTCTTTGGTGATTATGTCTCGATTTATGATATTCAAGACGCGGTAGACGATGGCTCGACGGTGCCGATTTTTTATGAATCGCGTTTGGCCAAGTTGGATATCAGTGCGGAAAATATCGAGCTGTTAAACGATGAAGTCGACGAAGTGATTGAAGACGAAGAAGACGTTACCGTTCGAGAGCAAACCAAGTCGAAATGGGCGGCCCTAGAAAAATTAGTTGGCAGCGAGCCGCGTATTGCGCAAGTGGCAAAAGACCTGATTGAGCATTATCAAACGCGCATCAGTACGATGCCGGGTAAGGCAATGATTGTGTGCATGAGCCGCGAAATTTGTGTCGATATGTACAACGCCATTGTCGCGCTGAAGCCTGAGTGGCATAACGATGACCCCGCCAAAGGCGCAATTAAAATTGTGATGACGGGCAGCGCGTCGGATAAGCAAAAGCTACAGCCGCATATCTACAATAAAGAAACGAAAAAGGCGTTTGAAAAGCGTTTTAAAGATGTGAACGACGAACTGCAATTGGTGATTGTGCGCGATATGTGGCTAACCGGCTTTGATGCGCCCAACTGCCATACCATGTACATCGACAAACCTATGAAAGGCCACAATTTAATGCAGGCCATTGCTCGGGTTAACCGCGTGTTTAAAGATAAGCCCGGTGGCTTAGTGGTCGATTATATCGGTATCGCAAACGAGCTAAAGCAAGCATTAAAAACCTATACAGGCGCGCAGGGCAAAGGCCAGCCGACCCATGATACTCGCGAATCGTTTGCGATTTTGCTGGAATGCTTAGATCAACTGCATGGCATGATGCAGGGCTGTGATTACAGCACTTACGAAACCAATGCCTTGCAGCTACTACCTCGGGTGATGAACCACATTTTGTCGTTAGAAGGCGCAAATAAAGATCTCGATGGTAAAAAACGCTTTTTAGATGTGATGGCGAGATTACGCTCAGCCTATACCTTGTGTGCAACCATGGACGAAACCCAGCAATACAGTAAAGAGATTGCTTTTTTCGGCGCGGTTAAAAACGCCATCAGTAAGTTCACGACGGTTGATAAACGCCGTACTGACGAAGAGAAGAATACGGCGTTAAAACACATTATCGACAACGCCATTGTCGCCGATGGTGTGGACGATATTTTCAAACTGGTGGGGTTGGATAAACCTAATATTGGCTTGCTGTCGCCTGAGTTTATGGAAGATGTGGCCAATATGCCGGAAAAGAACTTGGCGGTGGATTTATTGGAGCGCTTGCTGCGCGACGAGATTAAAGCACGGATGAAAAACGATGTGGTCTCGGAGAAAAAGTATTCTGACCGAATCCTAGAAAGCCTGCGTAAGTATCATAACCGTGCTATTGAAACCGCGCAGGTGATCGAAGAACTGATCAAGATGGCCAAAGACATGGCCGCTGATGCTGAACTTGCAGAAAAGTCTGGCCTAAACTCCGATGAAATCGCATTTTACCGTGCTTTGATACAAAACGAATCGGCGGTGAAAGAGCTAGGCGATAACAACCTACGCGAGTTGGCTAAGTATGTAACCCAAGAGCTGCGAAAATCTACTACTGTTGACTGGCAAGTACGCGACAGTGTGCGCGCTAAGTTGCGTAATTTAGTACGTCGCGCTCTGCGTAAATGGAAATATCCACCCGACAAAGCCGAAGAAGCGATGGAGCTGTGTTTGAAACAGGCGGAAGTGCTGAGTCAGCAGTGGTCTGTGTAGTTTAGAAAATTTCTAAAATGGATAAAAATAAAAAATGACGGATTCTACTGAAGTTAAGCCGACAATTCAATGGCAGTTTTTCCACCGGTTTTCTTTGCGTTCGCAGTCTTGATGCGAGCAGCAGCGGCTGGTGTCATTGGTTTTTTAGTATACATATTTCGTACCTTTCTTAGATTGAATTATAGACATCACCCCGGATGCCACGAGCGAAAGGTATATTAATTAGTAGGGACAAATAGGGACAATCGTAGGAATAGATAGGTGTCTCATACTTTGGAATGAATTTTTATAACGGTGACTTAAAAATAACTATGTTGCATACGCATCAAGCCAAGGAAGCGTTGTGGCTAGGAAGGCGACAAAAGCTTGAAGATACTAACGAGAAGAAGCTATGAAGCCTTAAAGTCTCATCTCTCCCCTTAAAACATCTGCTCATCATTCGGCACCGACAATACTTCCTCATAGCGCAGTCCTGCGTGCCTCACTCGATCCCGAATAATGCATACCATGGGCGCAGCGAGCGATGCATCTTTGCTGATCAAATGGTATTCAACAAACTCGTATAACGAATCCAAAGATCTGTGTATTAGATACAGTTCTTGGTGCAGGGATAATACGTCGTCCAGTGTTGCCGGATGCGGTGATCGATCGAGTTCTGTCATGTCCATGCTCCAGTAGTCGATGGCAATACAGTGCCTATACCCGATGCGCCTGAATATCTGAATTCTGGGCTTTCGTGCTAGGATGCTGGGTTAAGTAATTTTCAATGTCGCTACTTAGGTAGTTGACCCACACACATTAAAGGATCGAGTAGTTATTATCAATATAACGAGTAACAATTACCCGATTGTATTTTTCTATGAAGCTGACACCAAGCGAACGATTATCTCTATTAATGGATACTGAAAAGCTGAAAACGCCCTTCCTAGAACAGCGGACAGGCATTAAAGCAGATCGTTGGAAAAACGTTAAAAGTGGGCGAACTGAGCTTAGAGTTTCGGAAGTTGAAGCATTGAAGTACATATGCCCAGAATATTGCTATTGGCTAGCTACCGGTGAAGTGCTGCCCGAAGCTGGGCAGATAAGCCCCATGACCAAAAAGGCAACGAGGTCTTAATAAAAGGCCTCTAATTTTATAGCAGGTCTATCCTCGCGAAAAAATTTCGCTCTTACAAAATGACAGAACCTGAGCTTAGCTTTCCATTAAATTCATATCGGCATTTCGTCTTGTTTTTACGTGTTCGTAAAAGTTTTCATGCGAGCCAGTACTCAGTAAATATAGGGTGAGTTTGCGGTCGTCAGTTCAGGAATATCTTAACGGTGTGAATTGGCCTTATATTTGTGGGCGATGAGCCTTTCGCGAATATAATAATTTTTATTTCGGTGATATCAGATTTTTTCTATAAGTTGTTGATATACATGTACTATTTGTCATTGAAATAATTACCTATGTGTCGTATATTTGTAGTATCAATATGTCGTAAATATGTAAGGTTTCGCTATGGCGCTTAACTCATTGAAAAGCAAGGTGAAATACCGCATTAGCCGTAGTAAGGTGGCTGTGTTCACCCCTAAGGATTTCTTTGATCTCTCAGATCGTGATCAGGTTGGCCGAGTGTTGCGACAGTTAGTGAAAGATGAGTCTCTTATTAAGTTTGGCCAAGGCCTGTACGCCAAGGCTAAGCGTTCGTCCCTTACCGGTAAACTAATCCCCATCAAGTCTTTGCCTGAGCTGGCTACAGAGGCCCTCCGCGAGAAGCTGAAAGTCAAAGTTGTGCCTGCTAAAGATCTAGAACGTTACAACAGTGGCCAGACCACTCAGGTGCCGACAGGTCGGGTTATTGCGGTTAAAGGGCGTGTATCGCGCAAAATGGCATACGACGGCAAGTCGATAAAGTATCAGTATGTCTCTTGATGCCAAAATCGTCGATGAAATCGCTGCTGAACTGGGTATAGATCCTGCTTTTGTGGAAAAGGATTGGTATTCGGTACAGGTGTTGAAAACGGTTGCCGAACACCAAAGTAAAACCGTTGAAACACTGTTTGCTGGTGGGACCTGCCTTTCAAAAGGGCATGGCCTGATACAGCGCTTCTCTGAAGATTTAGATTTTCGTTGTCGATACATCACACCCAAGACAAATACTCAAAATAAAAAAGTACGTAGTGGCTATCGCTCAGATATGATTAGTTGTATTCAAGCGACTGACCATATTGAACTGGATGTGTCCAAAGTTTCTGTGGCGAGCAACTACATCAAGTTCCCCTTAGGCTATCCGCAACAATACAATGTTCATGCCTCTCTGCGTCCCAATCTCGAAGTAGAATTCAGTTTTACCCAGCCCCGTTTACCTTCTCAGCGCAAACCAATCCAATCATTGATTTCCAAGTTTACAGGTCGTGATCCGGAAACGGAGATATTGTGCTTATCTCCTATTGAAACCGCTGCGGATAAACTCAGTGCGCTAACATGGCGGATTTTGAAACGTGATCGAAGTACTCCTGCGGATGATCCAGCCATGGTTAGGCATCTACATGATTTGTGTGCATTAAACTCCGTCATTGAGCAAGAGCAGACATTATTCATTGAAACCGCGCACGGCTCATTCGATGGTGACCAGAAAACAGCTAAGCGTGAAACCCAAGAGGCGTTTTATCCGTCGCTGCAATCGGCGTTGGCACAATTACTGGGTGATGCATTGTACCGGCAAGAGTATCAGCAATTTGTGGATGCCATGTCGTATGCGGATGATGAAGATACGATTAGTTTTGATCGTGCGCTGGTGAGTCTTGAGGCGATAATCGCATTATTTGAGGCCTAAACCTGGTTGCTATTTTTTGTAAATATTTATTGAATTAACGACGAGCTTGAACCGAAAAAATGAAATCAACGCTGTTTTAATTATTCAGCGCTTAATGTGTATTCGGGCGGTATACTCGGGTATCAAACAACAGGCCAAAACCCCATGGATAAATTTACCCGCAATTATTTAATCGTGCTGTGTAGCCTGCTGCTTATTGGGTTGGTTTGGTATTTTTACGAAAGCCCTGAGGTTGCGAAGCTGAATTCTGCTTTGAGTAACAATGCTGAGGTGGCGGCGTATCCTTATCGTTTTCGGGTATTTAAGGTTGAGAATGGGGTGGCCACGATGGGCACGCCGCGTTCGCCTGCGTTTGCGGCTTCGCAGGCCTTGGTGCTGTTATTTCCAGAGCTAAAAGGGGTGCCGGTCGGTGCGCCAGAAATGTTCGCAGCTCAACAGCGAATGGCGGAGATACAAAGCAAGGCTGGAAGTATCGTAATGGGTTTTGATGCGGTTTCTAGTGTGAAGTGGCAGCTCGATGAAGGCTGGCTGCGCAGTAATGGGGTTAATCCCGAGCTCTTATAGCAATAAGAGCGTTTTTGTTCATATTCTCTTTGGGTCTAGTCACCTACATTTTGCCCTCCCTCTCAGGTATCATGCGGCCTCAGATATTCTTGCTTTGAGGTCTTTGTGTCGAACACGCCGGTTATGTCCAATCCTATTCGTTTAACCGAATACAGCCACGGTGCTGGTTGCGGTTGTAAGATTTCGCCTAAGGTGCTGGATAGCATTTTGGTGTCGAAGTTGAACATTCCTATGGATGCCAACTTGCTGGTAGGTAATAGTAGCAAGGATGATGCGGCGGCGTACGACATTGGTAACGGGCAGGTGATTTTAAGTACCACCGATTTCTTTATGCCGATTGCGGATGATCCGTTCGATTTTGGCCGTATCGCGGCGACCAATGCCATTAGCGATATCTACGCCATGGGCGGTAAGCCGTTGATGGCGATTGCGATTTTAGGTTGGCCAATCAATGTGTTGCCCCCTGAGGTGGCTCAGCAGGTGGTCGATGGCGGCCGTCAGGCGTGTATGGATGCCGGTATTCAGTTGGCGGGTGGCCATAGCATTGATTCGCCCGAGCCGATTTTCGGTTTGGCGGTAACGGGCATCGTCGAAAAATCGCGTCTTAAACAAAACAATACCGCGTCTGCGGGTTGTGTTTTGTATCTCACTAAGCCATTGGGTGTGGGTGTGTTAACCACGGCGCAGAAGCAGAAGAAGCTAAAGCCAGAGCACGAATTTTTAGCGCGTGATGTGATGTGCCAGTTGAATAAAGCCGGTGCGGATTTCGCGGCTATTGAGGGGGTTGAGGCCATTACCGATGTCACCGGTTTTGGTCTGATGGGGCACTTGTTAGAAATCTGTGAAGGCAGCGGTGTGAACGCGGTGGTGCGCTATGGCGATGTCCCAACTCTTGGCCCAGTAAAAGATTATATAGCGTTGGGCTGTTTGCCCGGCGGTACGACCCGTAACTTTGAGAGTTATGGTCATAAGCTTGCGCCGCTAAGCGATGAACAGCGCGCGGTGTTGTGCGATCCTCAAACCAGTGGCGGTTTGCTGGTGGCGGTGCGCCCAGAGCAGGCGAGTGCGGTGGAGGCGGTATTAGCCCAACACGAGTTACCTTGCTGTCGTATTGGTGAGCTGGTGGCCACCGACACTAATAATTCAGCACGCATTGAGGTGCTGGCGTGAGTCGCCCTGATACAAACGATTTTAGCGCCATTTTTCTGCGCGATACGCCCATGATGGATACCCGTGCGCCACTGGAATATGCCAAAGGTGCATTTCCGCATACGGTGAGTTTGCCGTTAATGACGGATGCCGAGCGTGCAAAAGTCGGTAAGTGTTATAAGCAACAAGGCCAAGACGAAGCGATTAAGCTTGGGCACGAGTTAGTGTCGGGCAGAACGAAAGAAGAGCGCGTGCAAAAGTGGTTGGCCTTTGCGGCCGCGAATCCCGACGGATATTTGTATTGTTTTCGGGGTGGTTTGCGCAGCCAAATTACGCAACGCTGGCTGGCAGAAGCCGGTTGCGAATATCCGCGTATTACCGGTGGCTATAAAGCCATGCGGCGTTTTTTAATTAATACGTTAGAGCGCGTTGTCGATCAGCGTTTGGCCATTATTTTATCGGGCCGCACGGGTTGTGCAAAAACTGATTTATTAAATACCTTGCCCAATAGTATTGATCTTGAGGGGTTGGCCCATCATCGTGGCAGCACCTTTGGCAAGCGCCCAGCGGGGCAGCCTTCGCAAATTGATTTTGAAAATAATTTAGCGATTCAGTTATTACGCAAAGATCATGATTTAGCGGGTAATGATGCGGCGTCGATTATTTTGGAAGATGAAAGTCTGCTCATTGGCCGCTGTGCCTTACCTGCGGTTTTACGTGCGCGTATGGAAGGTTCGGGTGTGGTTGTGGTGGATGCCGAATTAGAAGATCGCGTAGAGCACAGTTTTAATAATTATATTTTGCATAAGCTCGGCGAGTGGCAAGCGCAAGAGGGTGACGAGTTAGGCTTTGCTGGTTTTGCTGCGGATCTGCGCGATTCTATGCAGCGTGTGCGCAAGCGTTTAGGAGGTGTTCGTCATGCGGAAATCTCGGCTATTTTAGAGGCGGCAATTGCAGCGCATGAAGCCGGTGATAATAGCCAGCATCGCGATTGGATTCGCCCCATGTTAGAGCTGTATTACGATCCTATGTACGATTATCAATTAAATAAAAAGGCAGAGCGTATTGTATTTCGCGGTTCTGCTAATGAAGTACGTGATTACTTACTTAATAACTCAGGGTCTAGATAAGATTCTATTACGGAAATAAAAAGGAAATTCTACATGTTTAAAAAATGGCTTTCGGCGGCAGTATTATTGGCAGCAAGCACGTTAGTGAATGCAGAGACCTTTACCTTTACTGCTATTCCTGATGAAGACGAGTCGCGTCTTGAAGAACGCTTTGGCAAGGTTGCTGCGTATTTATCCGAGCAGTTGGGCGTAGATGTTAAATACATTCCGGTTAAGTCGTATCCTGCGGCGATTACTGCGTTCCGTAACGATCAGGTACAGCTAGCGTGGTTTGGTGGTTTGTCGGGCGTGCGTGCGCGTCTGTTGGTGCCAGGTTCGGAAGCCATTGCGCAAGGTTACGAAGATCAGTTCTTTAAAACCTATATCATTGCTAATACTAGCGCTGATTTAAATGCGAGTGAGGAATTTCCTAAAGGTATTAAGGGCAAGAGTTTTACCTTTGGTTCTAAGGGTTCGACGTCTGGTCGTTTGATGCCTGAGTTTTATATTCGTGAAGCGTTTAAAGCGTCGCCTGATGATGTGTTCTCGCGCGTGGGTTTTTCGGGCGATCACAGCCGCACTATCGCGGAGGTTCAATCGGGTGCTTATGACGTGGGTGCCGTGAACTACAGCGTTTGGGATACCGAGGTGGCCGAAGGCAAAGTCGATCCTGCCAAAGTTAAAGTTCTGTGGACTACGCCGACTTACCCAGATTATCAGTGGACGATTCGTGGCGATGTAGATCAGCGCTACGGTGAAGGCTTTAAAGAAAAAGTAACGACGGCGTTATTGAATATGACCGATGCTGATTTACTGGCAAGCTTTCCGCGTCAGAGCTTTGTTCCTGCTAAAAATAGCGATTACGCACCTATTGAAGAAACCGGTGCAGCGATTGGTTTATTAGGCGACGATTAATCACTGATGATATTTCACTTAGATCAGCAAACATTTTCTTATGGTAAACGCTCGGCACACAGTGCTGGGCCTGCTGCTTTAAGTGATATTTCGCTTTCGATTAAAGCGGGCGAGAAGGTCGCTTTAATCGGCCCTTCGGGTGCGGGTAAATCCAGTTTATTGAATTTGCTTTATCACAATTCTCCTTTGCAATCGGCTTGGTGTCCGCAAGATGGTGGGCTGGTCGATTCGTTGTCTGTGTACAACAATATTTTTAGTGGCGGGTTAGAGCGCCATTCTACGCTCTATAACCTTGTGAATTTATTGCGCCCATTTGCCGCACCTAGAAAAGAGATCGAGGTTTTGGCTCGCCAATTAGGCTTACGCGATAAGTTGTTTACCTCGGTTGATCAATTATCCGGTGGGCAACGGCAGCGAGTGGCATTGGGACGTGCACTGTATCGTCAACAGCCGGTGTTTTTAGGTGATGAGCCGGTGTCGTCGTTAGATCCATTGCAGGCCGACGAGCTGCTGGCCTTGGTGTTAAAGCAACACGAAACCGCAGTTGTGAGTTTGCATAATCGTCGCTTAGCTTTACAGCATTTTGATCGCATTATTACTTTGCGGGCAGGGCGCATTGTGTTTGATGGCCCGAGCGCCGGATTAACCATGGCGCATCTCGATGCCATGTACGAGGTGGATGCCAGTGGCGCTGAGTAATTTAGCGTCGGCTTCTTCTTTCATCTCGATGCAACTTCAAGGTACAGGGCGACGATTATTCTGGCTGAGTATCGCCTTTATTGTGTCTGCGCTTGTATGTCTGCCGTTTGCCGATTTGCAATTGCATGCAGTTGATCCTTGGTTAGAGCTTTCTCATATTGCGTGGGGAATGATCACCCCTAGTTTTGCCCATTTAACCATTAACGAATTACTGCAGGCGTTGGGGCATACCGTCGCCTTTGCGTTGTTAGCGGTGGTGATATCGGTGCCGCTAGGCGTGGTGTTCGCCATGTTATTTCGCTTTCGTGTTGTACGCTGGGCGATGGCTTCGATACGGGCGGTACACGAAATATTCTGGGGATTGCTGTTTATGCAAATCTTCGGGTTAAGTGCCACGACTGGTCTACTCGCGATTTTAATCCCGTATACCGGCGTATTCGCCAAAGTATTTGCCGAAATATTTGAACAGCAATCGCAGTTACCCACCCAGTCGATGAGCCCAAAAGCGGGCGCGTTAAGTCGTTATGTGTATGGCTTGATTCCGCAAAGCTATGGAGCAATGGCGGGTTACGTGCGTTATCGCTTTGAGTGCGCGCTGCGTTCGAGCGCGATTTTAGGCTTTATCGGTTTGCCGACATTAGGTTTCTTTCTCGAAAGTTCGTTTAAGCAGGGTGATTACAGCGAGGCGGCCGGTGTTTTTTGGCTGTTTTTGTTGTTAATCGCGACGGTACGTTATTGGCTAAAACCACGATTTTGGTGGTTGTATGCCTTGGCCGCAATTTGGTTATTGCCCGAAAGCCCTACGGTTTATGGCTCGACGGTTTGGCAGTTTTTTAGCCAAGATATTTGGCCGAGTGCTTTTTTACGCGGAGATTTAACCGCAAGCTTAAGTTGGTTGGATAAGCAGTTTTGGCAGGTGGCTTGGCCCGCTATCGGCACGACCTTGGTGATAACTCAGCTGGCCTTAGTGCTCACGGGCATTTTAACCGTGTTGATGTATCCCTTGGCGACGAAAGTGATTGTGGTGAATGCTATTCGTTTGCCAAGCCGTTTTGTGATTCTGTTTTTACGCTCGATGCCAGAATTGATGTTGGCCTTTATTTTTCTTTTGCTGTTCGGGCCGTCGGCTATTCCTGCGATCATCGCGCTCGCCTTCCATAATGCCGGTTTGATTGCATTTTTATTGTCGAATGCGAGCGAGGCCGACGCGAAAGAACATGTAACGCAGGCCTTTGCAAAACGCGCACTGGATCGCTATGTCTATCAAGAGTTGCCACGTCGCTATACGGTATTTTTAGCCTTTTTGTTTTATCGCTGGGAAGTGATTCTGCGCGAGAGCGCCATTATGGGGATTTTAGGGATTGCCACATTAGGCTTTTATGTTGATTCTGCGTTTGAGGATATTCGCTTTGATCGAGCCTTTTTCCTAATTCTCATTGCCGCTTTGCTGAATATCGTTGTTGATAGTGTGTCTCGCAGTGTGCGCCACCGCGCGGGATTAACGACAGCCAACTTGGCTGTGCGTTAATCCTTTTTTTTATTCGCCGTAGTGTTCCTTTACCCAATCAGGGTGCTTGTACAGTATGCGTATGTCTTTGTAGCGGCGAATATCTCTGAACATGGCTAGCCAGTCGTGTATTTGAAGATCCCATGCGTTATAAGGTTTTGATGGCATACGAGTAACGCCATATTTGATTTCCCCCGCGTCTTTTTCGGCAACAAATGTTCCGAATAATTTATCCCAAATAATAAAAACGCCGCCAAAATTGGTATCAATTTGTGCTGGATTACTGCCGTGGTGTACGCGGTGATGTGAGGGCGTATTAAATATTTTTTCTAATGGCCCAAGGGTACGCACTTGTTCGGTGTGTAAGAAAAACTGATACACCAAGTTGGCTTCAATTGCTATTAACGTCCAATTTTTATCAAAGCCGACGAGTGCTGCGGGTATCCACCACACAAGCCAGCCACCAGATAGGGCGAAGGTGAAGTTTTGGCGTAAGGCGGTTGAGAAGTTCATATGCTCAGATGAATGGTGCGTAACATGCACATTCCAGAACCAGCGTACTTTGTGCATCAGAACGTGGGCGCAATAAAAACACAGATCGATAAATACGATGATGGCCAACACACTCCAGAGGCTTAATTCCGGATTCCATTGGAAGCCATATTGATAAACCCACTGGTAGAAGGCTTGAATAAACAACGCGACGGCGATGCCATCGACAACCTTGTAAGAAACTCCCGTCATCATGTTGGCGAGTGTTTCGCGCCAGATATAGACACCGGTTTTGCCTTTGTGTCTGGCCCAAGCAAATTCGCCGAGCATGACACCACCAAAGATAACGCCAAAAGCGGCGATGAACATAAGCGCATGAATGACATCTTGCATGCTGACTTCCTAATTTGTTGTTTGATACCGATGATTTTATGATCGTTTCTTAAATAACTATTGATCTTTTACGCCAGTTTTTTGATACTTTAAGCCGATTTTGTGTCTATGTGGATTTGTTATGGCCGTTCAGGCGCTTGCCCATCTTTCGGTTAGTGGTGACCTTGCTGCTCTTTTGTGCGAGTTTTTGCGCCAGCGTGGTGACCTTAATAATCCCTTGCATAGCCGCTTATTAAGGTTCGATGCTAATAAGCGTTTAACCTTTACGCAGTGGTGGCAAGCTCTAGATGAATTACAGCGGGTTTACCCAGATTTACCAGTAAGTGTGTTGGTTGGTGAAAGCGTGAAGGCCTCACACTTAGGCGTTATCGGTTATTTAACTCAAGCATGTCACAACGTGCTGGAGGCATTTCAGCGTTTTGAGCGTTATCAACGTTTGCTGCACGATGGCGATAAAGCACGATTAGTGGTCGATGGCGACACGGTTGGCTTGGTATGGTCGCGTGACTACGAGGCGTCGACGCAGATCTCTGATGAAGTCTTTATTGTCGGTATGATGACCTTTATTCGCAGTATGACGGGGCGGGAGGATCTGAATGCCGTTCGAGCGGACTTTTTTTGGCAGGAGTCATCAAATACGTCCGCACTTGTTGCGGCACTCGGTGGTGATGTCTGTTTCGAGAAAGAAGCCAATGCGTTATGGCTGCCTTTAAGTGCGCTTCAGCTTCCGGTAAAACAATTCGACTTTGCCTTGCGCGGGTTATTAGAGCAGCAAGCTGAGGGTCTGCTTTCGGGGTTAAATCGCGATGAGGATTTTATTCATGCATTTCATACCGAACTTCTACGAGCGTTACAAAATAGTGATCCAAAAGTAGGGCGGGTCGCTAAAGCACTGGCAATGTCGGAACGTACTTTGGTCAGACGATTAGAAGAGCAGGGAACCAATTTTAGAGAGGCATTATTGCAATTACGCTTGCAGCTGGCTTGTCAGTATTTATCCGAGCAAAGGCTGACGTTAACAGAAATTGCGTTATTGCTGGGGTATTCCGAACAGGCGGCTTTTGCGCGAACGTTTCGTAAGCTCACCGGCCAAACGCCGCGCACTTATCAACAAGATGCGATACGGCGGCGTAGGCAGTGATTAAAATTTCAGCGGCTACGGCGTTGGTAACAATTGCTCAATCATGAAGTCCGACAGTTCCCGTTTGGGACCGGGTTCAATCGTTGTGATGATTTCACAAGTTAGGCCCACTGCGGTGCAGTGTTCGCCAATAAACAACGCATGTTTTGAGGAGTGGGCAATCAGTACGCGAGCAGCTCGTTTGGCTTCTTCTCGTTCGTCGTCGTCAATAATGGAGTCGAAATCTAAATTAATCGGGCCAGCATCAGTGCCATATCTATCGGGTGTTTTTTCAGAATAAATTGCCGCGTCATCGGCTGTAAATAAGGCGGCAATATCCACCTTTGCATACATCTCGGGGGTTATTTGGTCGCGGCTATCCACGTTAAACCAGTATAAGTCGTCTTCAAACTCAGAAAGCTCAGCCCAATTTGGATCAACGTCTACGATACTGGCCCACTGTGTGGTGTCGTAGGTTGATTGACCAGCAAGATGACCAACGACTTGAATCTTACTGGATTGTCTACGCACTGGATCGGTATTCGTTGGATCAGCGATATCATCAGCAACACCTAGATATAAAGCAGCACCGGCACCGGCAGAGTTGCCCCAAGCAGCAAAGTGCGCAGGATCTATGTTTAATGACGCAGCTCTATGTCGCAGCATTTGCACGGCTAAGGTCATATCTTCGCGAAGGATTTGGTCCAGCGTGTATTCTTTATCGGCGGTAACACGATAGTCTATCGTTGCAACGCTAATACCGGCCGCTAGCAGCGTTTCTTTAACATCCGTGTCGTCGACTTGAGTTTTAGTACCTGACTTGAAACCACCGCCGTGAATAAATATCGCCAGCGGGACCGGAGTCGCGGAGTCAACGAGATAAATATCCATGACGTTTTCTTTATATTTGCCGTAACGCATATTTTCAATCGTTGGAGCCGTTTCAGCGGCAGCGTCGACTACAAATATCGGTAAAATCCAAGATAAGCACAGTGTGGCAGCTACGCCTTTTATTATAGTTTTCATTGTACTGCCCTCGAGATAAAGCAACTGCTTGGCATTATTGCCAAGCAGATAGTGAACTGCCGGTTAATTCGCTAACAAATTTCTTTTCGGTGGCGAAGTACTGTTTTAACGCTTCTTTACTGGCATCGTCAATTTGCGGAAGCGGCTTTTTGCTGGTATTAAATTTACGGAAAAGTTCTGGAATACCACTGCGCTTAACGGTTTCGGTTAAACGGGTGTACCCCGCTTTCGCTAGCATCCGATAGGTTTTCACCAATAAATTTTCTAGTTTAATAAAACGGTAGCTACGAGCTTGGTTACGACGTTCTTCTACACCGGGTGGTACGAAATTAACGTCCTTTAAACCTAAGAATTCGAAGACATCGCGGAAGCCTTTTTCGTAGTTCTCGTTAAAGTCTTCCAGCACGATCACTTTGATTTGTTCTGCAGGGAAGTTATCGAAGAACTGCTTTAAATACTGGGTGTAGCAGCCAAACTCTAGTTTCTTCTCGTCTTTAATGTAGTCAGAGAAAGGAACTGTTGGAGCGATGTCGCCTTTGCGCTGTGCATGAAGGTAGTCGGAAAATGTACGGTAAATAGGGTCGCGTACAATGGCAATTATCTTTGCATCGGGGCAGTTTTCTTTAATGCGCTTCGCTGCTTCTGGATGGTACATGTACGTAACTGAAAACTCGCCTTTTAGCAGAGAGTCATCAGTACAGCCTTTAAACTGGCTGGCATACCATTCAGGGCTGTGTTGGTTAAACAAGTCGCTGAAGTAGTTAATCTCTTTTGGATTACCATCGTAAATTTCTGGGTGTTGAATAACATTCTCAAAAAACCACGTAGATCCACATTTTCCAGATCCAACACCAATAAAGTCTACGATAGAGGACTTCGACATCGTTAATTACCCTTGTTTTTCAGCAGGCTGAACAGTTTCTAATGGTTTAATTCGAGCAGGATTTCCCATCGCAATGGAGTTATCAGGGATATCCGTAAGTACGAGGCTGTTGGCTCTAACGATAACGTTATTGCCGATAGTAACATCACCTAAAATTTTGCAACCTGGCTCAAGTGTGACGTTATCACCGATAATGGCTAAGCGCGGTGCTCCGCGAATATTACCCACGGTGACGCCTTCGTATACGGTAAAGTTATCGCCGATTTTTTCGGCCAATACGAAGATACCGCTGAAATTCATCACCACCATGCCTTTGCCGATATTGGCGTAGGCTTGAATGCTAATGCCGGTGAGCATTTGCGTGATGTAGAACAACCCAAAGTACATAACTTTAAGCAGTAAGCCGAGCGGGCGAGGGGATACGTTTCCAGCGAAACGGCCAAAACGATACACCAGCACTGCCCATGTACCGCGTTGAGTAAGTAGCGCTAGCTTGTTGCCTAATGTACTTTTGCCATATAAAAATGTGGCTTTTCGGCTAAGGTCGTTGTTTTTCATAAAATTACTTTATAAGTCTCTGCGAGTCGGTTGCTATTAGTAGTTAGCAATCTTGCCTTCCCGCTTTTCTGCCATCCAGTTGGTTTCACGATTAATGATTCGTGCTGGATTGCCGATTACGGTGCAATTGTCGGGTACGTCAGAGAGCACAACAGAGTTAGCACCTACTACGACGTTATTTCCGATGGTGACATCGCCTAACACTTTGGCACCCGCTCCCAAGAAAACATTGTTACCAAGCTTTGGTGGATTGGGTTTGCCGCGTAAATGACCGGTGGTTACACCTTGAAAAACGATACAATTTTCACCAATTTCTCCGCTACTAATAAAAATTCCAGAGAAGTTATGAATAATGAATCCCGGTTTTATTTTCGCTGTTGAAGGAATATAAATACCGAATCCTAATACAACTAAGATTTTTCCTAGGATGTACGGAAAGAATAATACTATGCGTAATACTTTATTTAGGCTTCTTAGCCATTGTCCGTAACGGAACACAATGACGGCGATGGTTCCTGGTTCCAGAAACACTCGTACGTTCTTCGTGAACCAACTTTTTTCACTTAAAAACCATTGTTGTTTAAAGCGAACGTCGGCCATTATTGTATCAATTAAGCCCATCTCATATTTCCTATTGAGCAATGCAGGTTTCGATGAATTTACCCATTTGTTCAAATGTATCGAACATTTCTGAACCTAATTCATCACTGTCAATTTCGATATCAAATTCTTCTTCCAGCGCGACGATTAAAGAAATGCGGTGGATAGAATCTAAATTGAGAGCTTGATCAGCTGCCACATCCGTATAATCAGCTTGCGTTATGCTTGAGACAGTCGATTTTAAGCGCTCTAGCATGGACATAAATGGATACTCCGATTCAGTTTAATGTTTGTTTTGATACAGTCGGTACGGGAACTTTTCAGTTACCTGAATCACTGGTTCGTTATCAATATGGATTAAGTAAGTACGGCAAATCAATTCACCGCAGTAGTAACTTTTGCTACCTGGAACCACTTCTTTCTTTATTTCACGATAAATGTCGATCACTTGGCGATAGGTTTCTAAGCCTTTGTCGCGTAGTAATTCGCCAATGCCTATAGTGCCGGCGATTAACTGATTACGCACATCTTCTTCGAGGTGATTGATGTTCAGTACCGACGTCGCATAGGCGTATACATCACCAGAACGAGTGCCGGAAATACTCACATCACGAAGTAAAACGTCATCGCCAGTTTTTAAGCCCATCTGCGGAATGTCGTTTTCTAGTGGTGCAACTCGTTGGCCCATTTGTTCAACTTGGATGGGCTCCCAGAAGTATGCTTCTAGTGTTTTTGTAACAGTTCCATCAGTAACGAGTAGCGTTCTAACGATCGGCGGGAAAGCTGCGATGTCTAACGATTCGTCACGATCGTTAGTAATAATTCCGCTTTCTACATAACCTTTGGTATTAAAATTATCCAACATGGCACATACCTCAATGGTGGCTACGCTTGGTATCTTATAGATACTTACGCAGGACTTTCCCTAATGGGCTCTTCGGTATTTCGCTAATAAAATCGATGATTTTAGGAACTTTATACTCGACTAAATGCTGCGCACAGTGCGCTCGCACATCTTCTGCTGTTAAATTGCCGGAGCTAACGATAGCAACTTTTACCGCTTCTCCGTACAGGGGGTCGGGCTTGCCGAGTGCGACAGCGTCGATAACTCCGGGTAGCTGCTTAACAACTTTTTCAATATCTAATGGATCAACTTTATTTCCAGCTACGTTAATCATCAGTTTTTTACGACCCGAAATACGTAAGTAGCCTTCGGCGTCCATTATGCCTAGGTCACCCGTGTGGTAACCGTCACTTTTAAATGTTTCTGCCGTTAGTTCATCTAAGCCAGTGTAGCCATTTGTCATGGCGGCGGTTTGTATGATGACTTCGCCTTCAGCGCCAGTAGGTACTGGATGACCTTCGTCATCAATAAGCTTGATGATGGTATTCGCTAATGGCTTACCAACAGAATTTCTATTGTCGGCATTTGGATAGGCATTAATGGCTGCTGCACCGGTCTCGGTTGATCCATATAGTTGGCCAAGATACATGCCGAAGCGCTCATGAAAAGCAATCGCGATTTCTTCATCGAGAGGTGCGCCAGCGGTATACACCAAGCGCAGACGCTCTAAATTAGGCGCTTCTTTAAATGGGGTTGATGCAATCATTTTGCACATGAAGGGTACCGAAGGAAAAATCGTTACACCTTGCTCAGCGATGGTTTTAACGACTTTTCTTGGATTGAATTCACCATTATGAATAACTAAGGTACCGCCGTTCATCAGTGCGGCAAGAAAACAGTTACCTAAGCCATGTGCGTGAAACATAGGTGCGCAGCACATGATGGTATCGTTGCTGTTCAACGATAGGGTTTCGCGCGCATTAAGAATTTCAGCGATAACGGCACCATGACTACGGACCACTTGCTTAGGTGTACCCGTAGAGCCAGACGAAAACATAACTAGGGCGCTTGAATCAGCAGGTACATTCGCCGTAGTGGGAGACTGGGCTATCGATACAGGCATGGCATCAATGAGTAAAGTTGCCAGACCAAGATCTTTAATCTTTTGATCTTCTTTTTCCGTTACCAGCACCAATTTCACTTTGGCATTCGCGGTATAGCTAAGAAGCTCTTCTTCAGTGTAAGCCGTGTTTAGTGGTAACAAAGATGCGCCGACCGCCCAAGTAGCGAGTGTACCGATAATAAACTCTGGAGAATTTGGTACAAACAGGGCGATTTGGTCGTGCGCTTGTATACCTACTGCATGAAGGTCGTTGATTAACTGATCTACCGCATTGCCGAGGCTTTGATAGCTGTAGTGTTGATCTTTCCAGACTATGGCTAACTTATCTGTATGGGCCTGACGTTGCTCTTGAAAAAGTGCATATACCATAAACTAGATCATTCTTCTAAACCGCTGAATTGTACGCATCACACTATGAATTTAGGATGATGCGTGAAGGCCTTCATAATATCACTACTGATTTTGTGCTCCAGCTTTTTTTGGTGCTGGAGTTGAATGCTTTAACTTTCCATACAATTTAAATAGTTCAATAAATGCTTTCAAAATTACCCAAGGATTTGCACCTGTTTGCTCACCTGCTTGACGCGGGTAGTGGCTAACGCCAACTTGAGCTAATTTGAATTTCATCAAGCCAGCTTGTGCTAAAAGTTCGGTGCTGACCATTGCGCCATTAGACTCTAATGTTACGCTGTCGATAACTTCGCGTTTAAACAGTTTAAATGCACAATCAATATCTTTGGCTTTGATGCCAAACAGCAATTTAACGAGGGTTCCCCAGCAAAAAGCATTGAGCTTACGATGCCATGGATCGGCACGGTGGGCGCGGAAACCAATAGCAATGTCATTATCTTTGATCAGAGGCAGAAGCAACGAGACTTCTTCTAAATCAAATTGACCATCAGAGTCAGAAAAGAAAATGTAATCGTTTTTGCCACCAAAAAGGCCCGACTTTACTGCGCCGCCATACCCTTTGTTTTGCGGGTGGTGAATTGGATGCACTTCTTTATGTTCTTTCTGTAGGCGGTCAATAATTTCGCCGGTTTTATCTGAACTGCCGTCGTTTACCGGAATTACTTCCACTTCTTCGAAATACTTAGAAAAGACCTCGATGGCCTTCAAAACCGTATTTTCAATGTTGAGTTCTTCGTTGTATGCAGGAAATACAACGGACACGCTGCTGAGTTTTTTCGAGGTGGTTGCAGTAGTGATAGTAGTCATTGTTAAAAACCGTATTTTAGTGGCAGGCAGTAGCATCCAGCCTGTTAGAATTTAAGGGGTTGCATAAATTTCTAAGCGTTATTGGGGTAAATCAGGCAACTAATGGACCTTGACTTGTAAATACCGTCTGCGGTGTCTTCATTTGACGACAACTGCGCCATGACTGAACACCTTCAAGTTCGAAAGCGAAATCCATGATTTCTGCACCGCCTTTAATTAACGCTTCAATCACTTCACGTTTTTTGGTTGATTCACAATAAAACATCATGAAGCCACCACCACCTGCGCCACTCACTTTACCGCCTAACGCTCCGGCTTTAATTGCATCTTCATACAATTGATCGAGTAAAGGATTTGAAATGGTTGCCGCCATTTTCTTCTTTTCTTGCCAGGTGTAATCGAGCAGCTTGCCAAATTCGGTCGGGTTACCGGTAAGCAATGCTTTTTTCATTTCGTGAGCATGAGATTTCAGATTGTGCATTGCATCAAGACAACCCTTGTCATTGTTCTCTACGTTCTTGACCTGTGACTCAATGATGGTCGACGATAGGCGATTTTTCTTGGTGTATGCCAATACAAGGTTGTATTCAAGCTCGCGTAAAACCCAAGGATCAATGCGCAGTGGGTTAACAATCACACCGCTTTCCTTGTTGAATTCCATGAAGTTGAAGCCGCCAAATGCACTCGCATACTGATCTTGTAGGCCGCCCATAATGCCTAATTCATGGCGTTCAATTTGAACGGCGCGCTGGGCAATATCGTACTGGCTCATGCTGAGATTTTTTAACTCTTTAAACGCACCAATAAGGGATACCACCATGGCCGATGAAGATCCGAGTCCGGAGCCTGGGGGAGCGTCGTTGTGAGTTACCAACTTAAACCCAACGCTACCATCATAGAAATGCTTAATGGCACCTTTGGCCAGGTCAGATTCGCCGTTGTAGATGATTTCGTTCTTTAAGTTGATGCGAGAGCTGCTACCGAAATCATAGGACTCAATTTCGATATCGGGAGTGTCGTTTAATTGCAGATGGGTGTAGGCGTATCGATTGATCGTAACGTTAAGTACGTTACCACCGTAGATGTCGCTGTAGCTCTGAACGTCAGTTCCACCGCCGGCTAGGCCTAGTCGCAGTGGTGCTCGGCATCTATAAAACTGCATTACGCACCTACCTTACAGAAAATCACAATTTTAATTTCCATCTATTGTTAAGATCGTTACTGGCCTGATTGGCATGTTTTGACTAAAGGGTCGAGTCCTTTTTCCGTACTGTTGAACGGAATTTGAACTGTATGTGTTGCAAGGCGCACAATGACCGATACTATTTGGTGATACTGTTTGTAACACTTAATAATCGGAATTCTAGACGCCTATAATCCTTTAGCATGGTTTTTTAACGAATTTGTCACCTAAGGTAAGAAATACTATTCCTTGTGGCGAACATTGACTGTACAGAAAACCCAAAAAGGTTCAAGATGTTTCGTAAGATTATGTAAAGGAAAGTCGTGACATTGTGGCCCAATAAGCGCATTTTTTGATCTGATTGTTTTTTACATATTTTTATAATTTGTCGCATTTTGTCTTATCTGTTTGATGTTTTTTACTCAGTTTTGTCACCGTTGCACTGGATTTGTGTGTGATGGGTGTGTTTTTAGAAAAAAATGGGAGGGTGTTGTGAGTTCTAAGTTGGTTGGTAGATCAAAAAAAATAGTAATGGTGGCGGCGTGTCCTTTTCCTGCCAATCATGGTTCGCCTGCCTCCATTAGAGAGATGTCAGAGGCGTTGGTGTCTTTAGGGCATGATGTTCACATCGTTACTTACCCCATATCCGAAGATATTCCAGTTACGGGACCTACCATTCATCGTGTTCCTCGTGTGCCTTTCTCTAAAAGCAATGCCATTAAAGTTGGGCCTGCTCTAGATAAGTTCTTCTTTAACCCCTTTATGGTGCTGAAGCTCATCTATGTCATTTTCAAATACAAAATAGATGTTATTCATGCACACAACTATGAAGGCGTCTTAATTGGCTGGTTGGCTAAGCTGATTACTCGCAAGCCGTTGCTATACAATGCGGTCAATAGCATGGCTGACGAGTTGCCTACTTATGATTTTTTTAAGAATAAAGATTTGGCTCGTAAGCTGGCGTGGGTGTTGGATAAAACGTTGCCTTTTCGTGGTGATCACGTCACGACGGTATCAGACGACTTGAAACACTTTCTTGTTGATCTAGGTATTGAGAAAGAAAAAATTACAGTATTGCCGGCTGGCGTGTTTCCTGAAATGTTTGATGAGTCAGATCCGCAGTCGATTTACGACAGACATGGCTTGAACGCAGACGGTATGTACATGATGTACACCGGTAGCTTAGATGCTTTTCAGCGTATTGATTATCTGATTGATACTGCCGCTCGTGTTATAAAGATCGAGCCAACGGCGAAGCTTCTAATTGTTTGCAATATCGACAATCCAGATGCGAAAAATAAGTATTTGGACTACGCCGCATCGTTAGGCATAGCTGACAATGTTTTGTTTTTCGATCATGTGCCGTTGGATGAGTTGTCGAGTTATTTGGCCATTGCTAATGTCGCGATCATTCCTCGACCAGAATGCCCTGGGCATCCAGTTAAGGTTTTGAATTACATGTCTGCCCGTAAGGCCATTGCTGGCTTTGTTGGCGGAGCGAAGGGATTAACACATAACAAAGATGCCTTAATCGTTGCGAATCACGATTTGGATGCGTTAGCGGAGCAGGTAGTCGTGCTGCTGCGCGATAAGGAATTAAGGATTCGTCTAGGAAATAGTGCAAGGGACGTAGTCGATCAATTTTACACTTGGGGTCGTTTAGCTCAGGGCTTGGATGTTATTTACGATCATTTACTGGGGCGGGTTGATGAAAGTGAGTTCCGAAGCAATTTGAGTGAGTTTGTTCTTGAGAATTATTCGAATTCCTGACTTTAGGTAACTATTTTGAAGATAATACCCATAGAATTTCTAGCAAAGGGTCTAAAGCCAATCTCATTCCGGTTGGCTTCGTTTGCATTCATCTTATCTGTGTCGGTGCTTTCAGGTTGTGGTGGCGGCTCTGTGTCGGATGTCGCTGATAGTGATGGCGATGGATTGTCCGATGTACTAGAAAAATCCTTAGGTACCAGTGCGGTGTTGTCTGATTCTGATCGTGATGGACTATCCGATTATGATGAAGTGAAAGTGTACGGTACAAATCCTATGAAATCCGATACGGATGATGATGGATTAACGGATAAGCAAGAAGTTATTCAGTTTTTAACGAATCCCTTGCTTGCGGATACCGATAGTGATGGTCTCAGCGATAAAGCTGAGATTTCTTCCGATCCGCGCACAGATCCTTTGGATAGCGACACGGATGATGACGGCATTAATGATGGCGATGAAGTTAATACGTATGGAACTAATCCAACCTCATTGGATACCGATTTAGACACACTCCGTGATTATGTCGAGATATTTAATCTCGGCACTAATCCTCTGTCATCAGACTCCGATACAGATACTTACCCGGATGCGGATGAGGTCAATGCAGATACTGACCCGATGAATTATTATTCGAACCTGACTGAGGATGCAAAATTACGTTTTGCTTTGCCTGTGGATCTTTCAAAATCTGATGGACATGCCTATGCGCCAAGCGTTGTGGTTGATAGCGATGGTAATCCTCATGCCGCTTTTCACGATAACGTCGAAGGAGGAATGGAAATCTTTTATGTCCATTCTGATGATCGTGGTGAAACTTTCTCAACGGCATTAAATGTGTCAAATAGCCCAGGCATCGCCGAATTCGCCAAAATTGCGGTAGATGCTGCCGGTACCGTTTATATCATCTATAAAGATAATGTGGACGGTACTGCTAACGTATTTTTCGTGAAGAAAGATGCTGGCTCAGATAGCTTTGATCCACCATTAAATTTAACTCGTGGTGCCGTCATCACCGCCGCTCCTGATATTGTGGTTGACTCTACTGGGCGGGTCGTCGTTATTTGGTATACGGCTGGCGCAGTCGTTATTTCTGCCGCTACTGATGGTGGTTATCTTGTCGATAGTAACGGCGATTATATTTTAGATGTGGATGGACACATGCAGTCTAGCTTCATTGAATTAGGACGATTTGTTGCTGACGATTCGCCGACGACTACCGCCATTACGGTTAATGATGATGATGATGAAATACATGCGGTGTTTGGCAAAGCAGCTGAATACGGTGTTCAGGTTCATTATGTACGTTCGTTTGATGGCATCTTCTCCGCTGAATCCACTCAAGTGTCATTTGCGGAGGGCGGTACCGCGGGTTCTAAGATTGCGGTCGATGGCAGTTATGTTTACATTTCCTGGACTGCTTATCCGTTAGATCAGAAAGAAGACATAAGTCTGGCACGCTCTAAGGATGGCGGAGCTACGTTTGAGGCGGTTGTGAGCGTGTCTGATAGCGCGTCGGAAAAAGCCTCAACGTCAGTATTCTCTGATCTTGCTGTGATGCGTGATGGTACCTTAGTTGCGATTTGGCAGGACACGTTTGCGGGCAACTATGAAACGGTTGTTAGTCGTTCTTTTGACCATGGTCTAACCTTCGAAGAGCCATACAACTTTAATCCTAGCGAAGAGGGTTCATTGGTATCGTCGATCGCGATTAATGATGATTCTCAGATATTTATCGCTGTGGATGACAACCGCTTTGGGCCTTTTGAAGCAATTATGAGTCGCGGTCAAGTCGGTTTACCTGCTGTAGCTGCCGCCTCTGTCACCGAAGATGTTTTAACGATTGGAGTTAATAGTACCGAATCCACTACGCTGCATGCGTATTCGACCGTTCCTTTGTACTGGACGGTAAAATTGTATAAAAAAGATGAGACGGAAAAAGTGCTTGGGCGCGTTGACCGCAAGGTGCGTGACTTTGTCTCTCAACCATCGGATTTTTCTGTAGACTTCTCTGCCGACTGGGATGGAACTGTTGATGCGGGTTCTATTACCGGAGAATTGGATGGTGCGTATTATTTCCTTGTCACCGGTCTTACCGCTGATGGTGTGGAAGCTGCAGAAAAACGCGTTAATTTGACGGTTGTATTGTCGGCGAATGCTTCAGTTTTAGAATTCACAGAATATCTAAGCTCGCAAAAAGCGTTTGCTCCCGATGGTGATGGTCGCCAAGAAATTATCTGGTTTAGTGGTAATTACAATCGTCAGGTCGATTGGTCATTAGTGATCAAGGATTCGCTAAATAATGAGATTTATCATGATGGCGGTGAAGGTAGAAGCTTGTTCGTCGAGTGGAACGGAATTAATGACGCTGGCCTATTGATGGGCGAGGGCAACTATACCGCGACGGCGACCGGTGTTGACTCTGAAGGCAATGAAATTACAGAAACATTAGATTTTGGTATTGATTTGACGTCACCAACCTTAGATGGTCTTACTTTCTCGCCAACGACCATTGATGGTGCGGGAGAGGTGATGGATATTGATTTCTCTATTTCAGAAGGTGCTGTGGTTACGCTTTACATCTATCAGGGTGAGAGCCAGTTAGTGTCTGAGTTGCATCGGTTATCCTATCTGAATAATGAAGACGGCAGTCCAATTAACATTCATTTGGAATGGGACGGTACGACAGGCGACGAAGGTGGCAATTACGTTGATCCGGGTACATATACTGTACGTATTTGGTGTCGCGACTTTGCTGCTAACAGGGTTATAGAATATCCCATGGTGCGAGAAATCTGTGTCGGTGCTTGTTCCGAGTAATGGTTTAATAGAGTAGAAGGTTGGTTATGTTCGCATTGCTCCGTAGCGATTTATATCGTAAACGCACTTACTATGTTCGTATCGATAATTTCGTAAATAAGTATCTGAAAATAACCTTTCAGCTCGGTACTATGTACTTGGTGAGTTATCGCCTGGGGCAGTTTGCGTACTCGAAAACTGCGGGTAACTTTGTCACTCGGTTGTTGGCTAAGGGGCTTTATCTTATTAGTGAATTCCTGATGTCATCTGTTACTGGCATTAAAGTGTCGCCAACTACAGACATAGGTCCTGGCTTCGTCATCCACAATTTTTCTTGCATTGCTATTGATGCAAAAAAAATTGGTCAGAATTGTACAGTTAATCAATGTGTTTCTATTGGTGCTGATTATTCTGGCCCTACAGGAAAAAAACCTGTTTTGGGCGACAATGTTTTTGTTGGATCGGGTGCTAAAATACTGGGCAATGTTGTTATTGGCGATAATGTTGTGATTGCAGCTAATGCTCTGGTTTTGAAATCTGTTCCTGATAATTGCACTGTGAGCGGTGTTCCTGCTCGGGTTATTTCAAGGCAAAATACCAGTAGTTATCTGAAATTTGACGGCAAGGAATGAACCGCTATAGCGGTTCGATATAGGAGCAGAACGAATGGCGACAACGGTGGGGCACGCATTAGCTGGGGTTGATTGCCTATTAATCTATCGCGCAATTAATCCGAGTAAAAATGTCAAGTTGGGCGTGCTGTCTCTGTTAGGAATGATGTTTTTTGCTAACGCTCCAGATCTCGATATCATCGTCAGTGCTTTTCTATCAAATGATCACCTCAAGTATCACGGCCAACAAAGTCATACGCCATTTTATATGCTTTTCTTTTCTTTGATGGTGGCGCTGCTTTTACTGAAAACTCCGTTGCGCTCATTTACGAATTACTCATTGGGGGAACAGAGTTATAAAACGGTTTTTTCGTTAGTTTTTATTGCTTTGTTGAGCCATTCGGTACTCGATTTATTCACGGGGCCGCTTCGAGGATTGCATAATTCGTTTGGCACTCCCATTTTGGCGCCATTTTGGCCGGATAGGGTATCCTCACCAATAACCTTGTTGATTGGCCCGCATCACGATACGGCTGATCGTTTTTTCGACTGGTATAATGTCTGGGTTGTGCTTAGTGAACTCCTGATTTTTGTGCCAATTACGTTCATGATTTTATTACTTTCTAAAAAGATGCGCTAAATTATGCAAAGAAATATACTATTCTCACTGTTTGTAGCATGCATTATTGGGGTTGTAGGGTACTTGCTTTTTAGCGCCCGATTACAGCTAATATCAACGAGTAGCGAAGTGGCGAGGAATTCAGGAAAGCCTATTCCTGTTGAAATCCAAGCCGTCGACTCTGGTATTGTATCCTCAAGTTATGCTGTTACAGCTACCGCTGCAGTAGGCGAGTCGGTATCAATACGCCCGCAAATTGAAGGCATCATCGAAACTCAATCAGTTCAGTTGGGTGATGTTGTTGAGAAAGGGCAAGAGTTGCTCGCGTTTGATGATGTTATGTACGCCTCAAACTTGGAGATGACAACGGTTCTGCTTGATTCGAAGAAGAAACTGTTAGATTTCTTTGCTAAGAACATGAAAGAAGTCGAATCATTGTTAGCGGGAGACTATGTCTCGCAAGAAAAATACAGTGATGCCTTTTTAAGTTACAACCAAGCCCAAACCAATTATGCAGAAGCAAAACATAACTTAGCCTCAGCTGAGTATGCACTTGCTAATACTCATATTGTCACTCCGATCTCTGGTGTTATTAGTGAGGTTAAGAGCTTTCCTAGTGCCTATATTAAGAAAGGTGAAGAGGCGATGGTGATCAGCTCTATCGATCCTATTTTGTTTAAAATATTACTGCCTGAAAAAGAGTTGCAGTTCTTTACCCTTGGTAAGGATGTTGAAATTCGCTTACCTGCTTACGATAACGAAACTCTAAGCGGTAATATTTATCGTATCGATCCAGAACTTGACGAAGTGAAAGGTGCAGCAAAAGTCTACGTACAAGCCCCTAATAAATCGCTACGCGTTAAGCCTGGCATGACTGGCGTGGTGTACTTCAAAGAAGATCGCCATTCAGCGCGTATCCCTTCTATCGCACTTATTAATCAATTGGATCGTGAAGGTACAGTATTTAAAGTTAATAAAGACGGTGTTGTGCAATTAACCACAGTACGTCTCGGTCGTACCGGTGGTGGCTATTTTGAAATTTTAGATGGCCTTTCCGTGGGTGATAAGATCGTAGTTGCAGGTCAGCAGAGCCTTCGTGATGGGGATCACGTTAAGGTGGGTGAATGATCATGCATAAAGTGTCTTACAAGATAATGGCCTTGTGTTTGGCGGTTGGATTTGCCAACACCTCACAAGCGGAGCAAGGCTCTGGAACCGATTTGGAGATTATTCCCGGTGCCGAGTTGGATACCCGTGTCGCGACCTTTGATGGTAAGCACATTAAGACGGCATACGAATTGTTGACCGAAAAAGAACAGGTGGGCTTTGTTAAGCTTGCCTTGTCGTATTGTAAAAATAGCCCGGCACTGCGGGTGCAGAATTTAGAACTCGATGCAGCTCGTAAAGCCTATGCCTATGAAATGAATTCGTCCTATTATCCTGATCTTTCGCTAACTTTTGGCCCAAGTTATACCACCGGTGAGCCGGTCGGTTTTTTTGCGATAGCCAATGATTCGAACACCACATCTGGGATCGACGGTGCAGCCGTTATTGATCAAAGTGCCAGTGGTGTTGTTAATGAAGCTAAAGCTGAAATTGATTTCCCATTGTATAAAAGTGGTCGTTTTTTTTGGAGTGAAAGCAACAAGGCTCGATTGCTTCAAGGACAAGTTAATTTCGAAAAGGCGAGTCACAGTAAATCCATCGAAGGTGCAGTGTTAGAAATTGCTGATTTTCTGTTAGAGAAGAGCCAAGCAGAAGCGGAATTACTGGTTTATAAAAAATCTTTGTCATTGGCGAATGAAAAGCTTGCATTAATTCAACGCGTGGCTGATTCACAAATGGTGGATAAAACCAAGCTTTATGAAGCGGAAGAGTCGATTGTCAGTTTGAACGACAGCATTATGACGGTTCAATCAACGTTGGCTTTTCTACAGCAAAAACTAAAGTATTACTTTCCTGATGTGGAGCTGAACTCACTGCCAAACATTCAGTTGTATCAGGTTGCAACGCTACCAGATGTTGATGTGATTATTGAGAAGCACTTAGCATCCAGTACTGATTTGATGATGCAGCAGGCGGCTATTGATATCGCAGCTGCGAGTTACGATAGCGAAAAAAACAGTGATGGTATGAAAGTTTCAGTCTACGGAAATGTTCGCGCTGTGGCTGACGAAAACTTAAATGGTCAGCGTTCACTGTCAACTGTGGGGCTTGAAGTAGAAATTCCTATCACAGATATTTTGCGTAGTAACGGTCGTTCGCGAAGTGCCGCCGTTACTGAAAGTATGGAAGTCGCCAAGCTAGAAGTTATTCAACAAAATATTCGCTTTAGCGTGTTCGATCTTTATCAAGAATTCACCAAAGAAAGTTATAAGTTAAGCAGTAGTAATGCTGAGCTTAACAAAGCGGTACAAGACTTAACGCAAGAGAAAGAACTATACACCCATGGTAAGTCTAGCCAAGTCGACGTTCTTGATAAGCGTTTAGAACTAGAACAAAAGAAACTTAACTTAGTAAAGTCGGCGTCTAAAATATGGTCGTTGAGTTTCCAACTTCTACCGGTCGCTTGGTCATGTGGTCAGTATTCAGATTCGGTGGCTAGATAATTATGTCGGCCAATCGGCGAATAGCGGGTAACGTAGTCGCAACAATTTTAGGTGAGGGCGTTGGTGCGTTACTCAACATTTACGTCATCATTCTTATCGCAAGAGAGTTGGGTCCTGAGAATTTCGGTGCCTTCTCATTTATCCTCGCATTTGTTGGCTTGATTCAATTAGTCACGGATATGGGGATTACCAATCTTTTGGTTCGGGAAATAGCTCAGAATCCCGAGCGTTATCCGGCAATTATCGGCAGCGTTCGAAGTTTAGCATGGATGTTAACTGGGATTGTTTTGCTGCCACTATCTATCGTGTGTCTTGTTTTTATTGAAGATAAAGACTTTGGGCTTAGCTTGTTGCTGATGGCATCTGCGGCTTTAGCGGTTATGCATGCCGTCATCTACGGCGCAGTTTTTCGTGCATTCGAACGCATGACCTTTAATGCTACGTTCTTCGTTTTTCATAAGATACTCTTGCTTGTTTTAGTGCTTGTTTGGATGGCTGGTGAGGCGACGATTTTAAATCTTTGTTTGGTTTACTTGCTGGCTAATATTGCTCAATTCCTGATGTTTTTCATAGCAACTTGGAAAGTATTTGGCCGCGTGAAATTGGCATTTGATTATCCTTATCTAAAGTATTTGCTCATAGAAGCAATACCGGTTGGCTTTTCTATGTTGTTTCGTAAAGCGACGCTACACGTCGATTCTATCTTGTTAAGTGCTTTATCTACTCCTTTAGCTCTTGGTCTGTTCAGTGCTGCTTATCGCATTATTCAGATCATAGAAATGCTGCCATTTACCTTGTCGATTCCTATGTACCCGCAGCTTGCAAGGTTGGCGGGTACGAATATGCAAGCCTTCAATGACTTCTTGAATAAAATACTGCGTCTGTATGTGATGATTGCGCTACCGGTTATGGGTGGTTTGTTCATTTTTGCCAATCAAATCATCGGCATTATGTATACGGATGACTATCAATCTGCTGGGTTATTACTTCAAGCTCTGTCGGTTGTTGTATTTTTCATTTTTCCGTCGTCGATTATGATTTATGTATACACAGCGACGCAGAAGCAGCGCCTGTTTACTTGGGTGTCGCTCGGCGTGTTTTTGATCAACGCGATTCTTGATGTGATATTTATTCCATTCTTCGATGCGTTAGGTGCCGTTATAGGCACTGCTTTTGCGGAAGCATTTTTTGTTATCTCGTCGCTATATTTACTGAACAAAAGCGGCTGTATTGTAGATGTGGTTAGCATCATCGTACGTCCGCTGCTTGCTCTTGTGTTGGCTGTTACCGTATTTGAACTGGTACCTATTTTCGACGGTATCTTGATGCTTATCGTTCAAGGGGTTCTGTTCTTAATCCTGTATGCGGCATTGTTGTTAGTCACTCGTGCAATAACGCTGGCTGAGATTAAGACAGTGGCTCAGGGATTAAAGAGATCTAAAGCTCAGTCCGTTGACTCTCAGTTGGAGGGGAATGGTTGATATGAGTGCCATCATGAGCAGATCAGAGAAATTAAGTTACTTGTCGATGGGCTTGATCCTTGTGATGTTGGCTAGTTTTGCTGCACCTTGGGTTAAGTTTCCGCTATCGGCGGGCATTAGCGGTATTGGCTATATTTCGATTTTAGAGTCGGAAGTACGGTACTTGTACTTCTATGTAGCCTTGGTACTACTCGGACTATCGGCCTTTATATACTCAGAATATCGCCAAGCCCCGCGGTATAACGTGTTCTTTATTGCCATTAGCTTATCCTTGCTGCTGCTTGTTCCTGCTTACCTTATTAGTCGTGATAGCTCGGTTGTGGCTAACTACATTCAAGACACTGAAGATTTTCGCCAATTACAGCGCTTTTTCAGAACCTATTTTGTTCCTAACAAGGGGAACTCATTGGCACTGCTGCAAGACGGCGCTTTTAATAGCATTACTGCTCGTGTGCTTAGCGTCTTCTCAATTTTAAATTGGGGTTGGTTTGTCGCCGTTTTTAGTGCGCTAGCGATATTCATTATCAGCAGCTATAGAACCAAATTTTTTGTACTGATATTGAGTGTTTTTATCGTATTTGCTCCGGCGGGTATTATGCTTGGTAATACTGGCTTGTCGGCGCTATACAGCGTCAAAGCTCAAAAGCACTTTGCTGATGCTGATGTGATGAGAGCCTACACTGAGATGATATCGGCGTTCCGGCTTGATCCCTTACTGAAATATTCCGAACGTTCCACGTATCTTTTTTCTAAGCTTAGCTTTCAAATCTACGGCGAAGACAATGCTAGCAGTGTTTTGTATCGGGCTAAGCAGCTTGAATTAGCCGGAAAACGTAAGCAGTCGATGCTGTTGTTGCTAGAGACCGTCAAAGACGGTGGCGATGAATATTTTTCGTTTGTGGAGCGCCAAGCAAAGGTTCAGTTGGTATTTTTGGTCGAAAAAATGTCTCGCCGTTATTATCGAGAAGGCTTTTATGATCAGGCTTTCGCGCTTATCTCTGATGCCCTAAGTATTATGCCAAAGAATAAGGCTCTGAGAATGCAGAAGACTTATGCCTATATACAATTAAACTTGGCTGATCATTGCTTGCAGACGGTCCAAGAAGTGTTGCAAGAAATTGATACTGTCTATTTGAAGGCGGATTTTCTCTCGACATTGGGAGAATGTTATCTGCTTGATGGTCAATTAATTAATGCGCGCATGGCGTTTCAGCAATCAATTGAGTTAGATAGCACTCGAAACATTCGAGCAATCAGAGGGTTGAGCGGAACATGAGTGGGTTAGCCAGCGGGCGATTTTTTACAGTGTTGGTATCTTGGATCCGTAAGTTATCCATTGGCCGTATTTTGGCTTCCATATGGTTTTCTTATCGAAAAATTTGGTTTGGTATTCTAGGATTTTCGATTTTCCTTGGTGTTATGACCGTATTTTCTCTGGAGGAGAATGGCTACGCTCGTGGCGTTGATGCATGGGATGGTGCTGAGTGGATTAGCAATGGCGGCGACGATGCTGGCCCTGTGTCATATTATCGTTACAGTCTGGTTTTACAGACGACACCTGATAGCAGTTTTCTTAAGGTATCGGCTACCGGTAGTTTTACGGTTTATGTGAATGGTAAAGAAGTCATTAAACAAAATGCGCCGTCCACGCGACCTGTTGTTATTGGAATGCCAACAGATGCACTTAAGTCTGGTAAGAACGTTATTGCGATACGAGTGGAAAAGAAGACAACGACAGGGCGTCCTGAGCTTTTATTTTCTATGTCGATAGATGACGTGTATACGGGAACAACCAATTATATATCGAATGAATCTTGGTTGGTCTCTAGTGTTCCCGGTAATTCAACGTCATTAAAATTTCAGTGGTTCGAAGAGTTGTTCGATGATGGCTTGTGGCATGCAGCGATAAAAAGTTCATCCAATGTTGTACCTGCGATGCCAGATAATCTCCCCGCGGAGCTAGCGAGTGGCAAGGCGTTGATAGACTTCACGCCCATCTGGCACGCTTATCCTGAAATTACTCAAGCTCACTTGAAGACTTCCTTACCGTTTAAACGCAACAAATTGCTAAATGCTTGGCTAATGTTGAAATGTAATGGTGAGTATCGAGTTGCCGTGAACGGTGTTGGGGTTGGTAACTATTACTCAGAAAATTCGACCATACGACTCATCAATATCTTTCAGTATCTAACCTCAAGTCATGTTAACTATATTGACGTGTCGGCGGAGTGTGGCTTTGGCGAAGGTATTAATCTGAAGGCATTTCTCGAATTGGACGATCATCAAATAGTCTCTATTCCTAGCCGTGAGTGGCGGCTATACCCATATGACGATGTTAAATTAGACAGCAATGCTGTGTTAGAAGATCCCTATATCGTTGTTACTCAGACCTCTCCAGAAGTTGATCGTATTCGTAAATTGACCGGCGGACTCGCTACTTTAGAAGTCATAGATGAAAACCATTCGGTACTATTTGGGCTGAAGTTTATCAAATGGGTATTCTTCTGGGCCTTTTTGTTCTCTGCATTCAATGCGCTGCTATTGATCAAAATGGGGACGGATCGTCCGTTCATACATGAGGTAAATACGGTATTCGTGATTTTAACTCTGGTCGGTGGCTTGTGTATGTATTGGCTACTGGATGAACGCATAGATTTTCATAGGTTCTATAACTTGTTGAACGTTAGTTTTTTCGCGTTGCTATGTATCATTTTAGAGCTCCTTCTTGTTTATGGTCGTGGAGGCTTTCAGCATTTGTTCAGTTCTAAAAATACTCCTCTTGCTGATGCGGAGGTTAAAAATGCTGGCTAAGGCGATGAAAAATAATTATTTGGCAATGGCATTGCTATTTATGTTGGTCGTTTTATGTGCTTATTTCCGAGTATCCGGTTTAGAGCTACGTCCATTGTCTATTGATGAAGCAACTATCGTAAGTTTTATTCAAGGTGTGGTTGCCAAGGGCTATCCCTATGTTGTCGTCAGTACGATGGAAGTACCTTTGGCGACTTATGAATTGATCCCATATTTTCTAACAATCCCTTCATTATTTACTGGTGAGGTAACAGAATTTACGGTGAGATTGCCGTCGGTGATTTTCTCGGTCGGAACTATGATCATGATTTTTATGATATGTTTTCGCCAGTTTGGTTTGTTTAGTGCAGTTATTTCTTGCGTCTTGTATAGCACTTCAACTTGGGCAATCTACTGGGGGCAAAATGCATTTCACCCCGCACCCACTCAGTTTTTCACGCTTCTCACCGTTGTTTTAATTCAGCGTCTGCTAAGCCAGAACGAACCAACATTGAAGTTATCGCTAGCAGTTTGGTTAAGTTTTACTTTTACCTACTTAAGTTGGGAAGGATCGGGTTTCTTGCTGCCAGTGGCGGCCGTGATCGTGCTGTATTTTAAACGCGATAATCTACTCTGGATCTTTAATCGCAACTTATTGGTTATGTATGCTCTGGTGATCTTAACGTTGGTTTGGCAAGGCGTGCGCCGTATCATGCTGCAAGAGCCACACTTGATGCTGGGGTCGGGTAAGGGCGATATTAGTTTGCCGCAGTTGGGCTTTCTGAATGATTCTTGGGATCCATTATTCTATCTGATCAACTTCTTTGGTATGGAAACTCACCTGCTTGTGGGCTTAGTGTTTGTCGTCGGATTCTATTATTTCTTGCGCTTAGAGGCGCTAAGGTACTTCTACTTATTCTTCATATTGACCGTGCTGTTTTTATCAAACTTTTTGCTGTTTTATAATGCCCACTACCTCTATTTTATCTATCCGTTTTTCATCATTAGTGTCGGCGTTATTATTTCAAATGCCGTACAAGACGGTTACAGCATACTAAAACGCGATATGTCGCCGATTACGTTAGGTATCGGATTGTTTGCCAGTGCTTTCTTCTTGTTGACCGTGTTTGCGTCGATTAACTCGAATTTTGTACAAGCATATTCTATTGGGAACCAAGGGTATTTGGGGGTCCGTCTTGATTACAGGAATGATTTGGCCCAGCCTGATTACAGGACGGTGACTGAGGCGCTCGATAAGAATATTAGGGCGGGTGATGTGGTCATTAGTATGGCGCCAATGCCGACTCGTCTGTATAGCGGCATAACATCTGATTATTTTTTACAGACGATTACAGATCGAAAAATCGTCTATGACAATAATTTAGTAACGCCATTTTATCGAGATAAGTTCATTGGCTCTGTTGTGTTAAGAAATTTCGATGAGTTGAAAGATTTATTGGCCAGTAATGAGCGTGTATGGTTTGTTGCCGCTCCTTATCAGTCGATGCCAACGGTAATCGATGCCGACACAGTAGAATTTATTGATAGTAACTTTCGCGTCATTAAAGAAAGCTACGATGCACGCCTTTATTTATGGACCCGATGATAATGAATGAAAAACTAGATTCTTTAGTATGTGTAATTCTTAGCGGTGGCAAGGGAACTCGTTTACAAAGTGTTGTTCAAGATGTACCTAAGCCAATGGCAGACATTTCTGGTGAACCTTTTTTAAGCCTACTTCTGACCAGAATGATTGCTCAAGGGGTTAAGAAATTCGTTTTATCGGTTGGCTACAAACGCGATGTAATTATTAATTATTATCGGGAAAACCCGATTGCTGGCGTTGATATTCAGTTTGCTGAGGAAGTAGAGCCTCTAGGGACTGGGGGCGGTATTAAAAATGCTGCAAGCGTTCTTGATAGTTCAAATTACTTGGTTCTGAACGGTGATAGTACCTGTGCAGCCGATATTAGCGACTTTATTGAATCGGTAGAGCAGTCGGATCAAGCTGCTGGTGTCCTTGTTAATCATCAGGACGATTGTGCACGCTATGGGCAAATTGTTTTTGATCCCGTTACGCATCGTTCGTTAGAAATGAGAGAGAAAAACCCAAATGCGGGTGCTGGATATATCAATGCGGGAGTTTATTTATTACCGCGTGATTTTATTGCCAGTTTACCTAATGGTGCTTTTTCTTTTGAAGAAGTCGGTTTTCCTTTGCTGATGGAGAACGGCTTGTACGCTTATGGTAATACTAATAAGTTTATTGATATTGGTGTTCCTGAAGATTACTACGCTGTATGTGCTAATAAGTCGTATTACTTCCCCGAAGTTGAGGGGGCGTAACGTGTTTGCACTTCGATTTTTCTCAGCTTTGATGTCATATACCTTTGCTTTCCTGTGCTTTATCGCGGTTAGCGGTTGCCAAAATGTATTAGGCGAAGGTAGTGATTTAAAGCATGACAAAACTCAAAATGCTGAAGTTGCCCGAGTTAGTAGTGTGGCGGCATCACGACCAAGTGGTATTTTTATCAGTGGTGGTCAGTATCAAGAAGAACCATTACTGGCTAAGCCATTTGTTGATGGTGCTCTCATCAGAGTACGCTGGCACGAACTTGAACCGAGTGAAGGCCAGTTCGACTGGCGTTATCTAGATAGCGAAATCGCTAAAGTCGCTAAGCTCGGCAAGGTATACACCTTGGCTGTGGTTGGTGGGCCATCGACTCCAAGCTGGGTATTTGCTAAAGGCGCGCAGGGCTATTCCTTTACGCTGAATAATCCATATGCATCGAAGGCGCGCCCAGTAGACAACAAATTACCCTTGCCATGGGATGCTATCTATTTGAAAGCTTGGCATCGTTTGATTGCAGAGTTAGGCAAGCGCTATTCAAGTGATCCTAATTTGTTGCTGGTGCATATTACCTTGTCGAGTCAAAACGGTTTTGAAATGCATCTGCCTTATAGCCGTGGTCCGCGTGACCCTAATCAATTGCCGTCTTGGGATAAGTTCGGCTTTAGTGAAGATAAATATATTAATGCTGCGAAGACGACATTAGATGCTTATTCACAGGCGTTTCCGACTAAGTTTTTAGATCTGGAAATTCATAACGTATTCGATAGCTATCGCATCCCTCAGGAGTTAGTTCGCTACGGTGTAACGCACATTGGTAAACGTTTTGGGCCATTCGGTGCATGGTTAAATGACCGAGATGTGCGATGGGATAAGCCGTTGAGGGAGTTAATGAAAGAAACCAGCTCTCAATCTTTTTGTAATTATCAGTTGATTGGCAACGCCACTCGCCAGTTGGAGCGGGTAGGCAAAAATGGTTTGCAAGGTGCAATTCAAAATGGCTTGGATGATGGCTGTCGCTATTTTGAAGTATGGGAAGTTGACGTGAAAAATCGAGACTTCGAGCAGTACCTAACCGAACTGCAATCGCAATTAAAAAATTCACATTAAATTTAAGGATCCCTTATGAACATTGATCGCAATTACATTCGTCAACGAATAGAAGCTTCGATCGCTATTAAGCAAGAGGTGTTGAAGGATGAAGTTTTAATGGATCGCTTACTTGCGCTGTCTAATGAGTGTATTGCTGCTTTTAAACGTGGCAATAAGGTCATTTTGGCTGGTAACGGTGGTAGCGCTGCCGATGCCCAGCACATTGCTGCAGAATTTGTGAGCCGTTTTGAATTTGATCGTCCAGGATTGCCTTCTATTGCTATTACAACCGATACCTCGATGATAACTGCGATTGGTAACGACTATGGTTATGAGCGTGTATTTACTCGTCAGTTAGAAGCCATTAGTAAGCCTGGAGACGTGTTTATTGGTATTACAACGTCGGGTAACTCAGTCAACGTGGTGCATGCCCTTGAACGCGCAAAAGACCTAGAGCTGGTAACGGCTACTTTTACCGGCCAAGCAGGTAAAGTGCATGAATTGGCAGAGTATGTCATCGCAATTCCATCAAAACATACCGCTAGAATACAAGAGTGCCATATTCTAATGGGGCACATCTTGTGTGGAATCGTAGAAGATGCAATGTTCGAGCGACCAGTAAAGTAACTCTAGCTCTGAGAGTGTATTAACGACAGCGTCAGTTTTATATTGGAATATTGGATACTTATTATGTTGGATGTACCACAGCTATTATCACGTTTGAAAATCTCGTTGCCGCGGTCAAGCGCCGCCGCATGTGCTATGTGTTCTATGGGGGGCGTTGGCTCAACCGCACTAGCGCGTCATGTGGGTTCTATATCGGATAAAACCATTAGAGAGCATGCCTATACACCTAACGTATATGAGGGTGATAAGGGTATTCGACTGGGTTACATGTACGGTAATCCATACGATGCAGTGCTGTCTGTTTTTCGCCGTAATTTTCAAGATATGCACTCTAAGGCGATGAATATCAATAGCCCTACGCCTTACAAAAGCTTAAAGGGTGTATCGATAGAACAATATGCCGAAGAAGCCGTTGATTACTTTAATATTCAGCGCCAGTTTGATAATTGGACTAATCCTGATTTAGTAAAGCATCCGACGATTCTGATTAAGTATGAAGGCTTAGTTGATTCTATCGACGATATTTTAGGCTTCTTTGAGTCTACTGAGCCGTTTGAGGTTCGTAGTCGTAATTCAGCATGGATGAAAGAGAGTCCAAAAGTTATCGACGGACTACAAACTATGTATGGTGATTTGGCTAAGCAGATAGAAGCTATGCCAGCAGTAAAAATATTGTTACCGAAACAGTGGCAAGGGTTGGTTGATATCGACTGACGCTATAGATGGTCATTACGCGTGATGGATTGGCATGTTCATTCGCGTATGTCTTAGCAGAGATTGCGTGCTTGATGCACGCATTTTTGGTATGAGTGTCGCGTAGTCAAGGGACTAGGCTTTATAGCTTTATACGAGGATGAAGAGATGTTATTAAATCGCAGTAGTATCAAAACCTATTTGCTGAGCATGTGGTTTATTGGCATTTCTATGCTCTCGTATAGCGTTGAAGCTGCGGTGCAGACAGACGGCCCTATGGTGGGTGCTGTTACGCATGTTCGCGCAAAGGTATTTCTGCGAACCGATTCTCCTGCTCAGGTGCAGATCGAATACAGCACATCTTCAGATATGAGTAATTCTTCTAAAACGTTAAAAGAGGTTACTCGTTACGCTAATGATTTTACTAAAATTATTACCCTCAAAGGATTAAAGCCTAGCACTAAGTATTACTATCGAGTTCTCGTTGATAATGTTGCGCAGCAAACCGAGAATTACCCAAGCTTTAAGACGTTTGCCCCTACGGGCCAAGATGCGGAATTCTCTTTTGGGTTGCTCAGTGACGTCGGCAACTATGTTAAAAATCCGGCGGGAGCCTACAAAACACTAGCGGATTCTGAGCCTGATTTCGTACTGCAAATCGGGGATTGGGATCATAGAGACCCCGCTAATCTGCGCGAAATGCGTAAGATGCACCGTGATGTTCGTGGTTCTGGTTCGGATGCTGGCGCTGATTTTAGTCAGTTCTTAGCACCTGTCGCACCACTATTTCATATGTGGGACGACCACGATTACGGTATGAACGATGGCGATTATACCTTTCCAGAAAAAGCGAGCGCTATTAAGGCTTTCCTAGAATATTATCCATTGCCCGATCTCCCAAACCCTCAGGCTGGCCCTTGGTATAAGTTCCGGTACGCACAAGCCGAATTCTTTGTATTAGATACTCGTTCTAATCGCGATCCGAATGGCGATGTCGATGACGCCAATAAATCCATGTTGGATGGCGAAAATATCGAGAACAACCAGAAAACTTGGCTGTATGATAGTTTGTTAACGTCGCCTGCTAAATGGAAATTTATTACTTCTGGTAGTCCATTTAATCCGACGTGTAAGCCTGCCGATGGTTGGGGAGCCTTTGTTAATGAGCATGATGAAATTGTCAATTTTATTAAAGACAATAATATAAAAGGCGTGATTATTTTATCCGGCGATATACACTCAGGCGGTGCATTGGATGATGGTACGAACTCTGGGTTAATAGAATTTTCGGTTCCTCATACCAATATGCAAATGTCGCCAGCTAATGGCGGTTTTACTACAACGACTCCAGGTGATTGGTCAGAGTATTTAAACCCTGGGGTAAGCGCAAGTGGCAGTAGTAATGCGGGGTTTGGTTGGATTAATGTATTGACCAATCCTGATCGGGTAGAAATTCAAGTTGTTCATGAAAATGGTGACGTGGCAAATAGCGATACTATTATTTTTGATGAAATGTGAATACTAATAAAGCCGGCAAAGCCGGCTTTATTATTTTTTTGCGTGAAGTGTTTATTCTGCTGCGCTTTGTGTTTCGATTAAATTATCATTACTAATAATTAAATCGTTTAACAGTGTGTTTGCTAAATCGTCATTCCAGATTTCCATGTAATAAAAACCGTTGTCGATTGCTAATTGCAGCGCCGCAGCAAGCTGTTCTTCCGTTAACGGATTTAATCCTGCACTTACTGCACCGACTAATTGGACGCCTGCAAAACTTTCTTGCTGCACGTTTTTCAGAATTGTAAACATGGATGTGTATACATTATTAGCATTGTGCTCACTCCACCAGGCCGCTAATACGCCGAATCGTTTGCCGTATAGAGCTAAACCGTGATCCACAACATCGGTTGCGATTTTATCGCTGCGAAATACAGGGTGTACTTCGACATCGATGGGCTTATTCGGAAATGCAGTTGCATACGCATCAATAATGGTTGTCCATGAGTTGATGAGCAGGTCTTCAGTGTACCCCGCTGTTTCGAAGTCAGTAATTTGTGCAGAATTGAATGTGTACTGCATTTCGAAGCCATTGGTCGTTGAATTGGTGATGTGAACCAAGTCAATGAATTCATTACCACTGTAGCGCGCGCCAAGCTCTTCAATAAAGGCTTGATAGTAGCTTAGGTATACGGCGTCCCATGGTAATGGAAGACTCACGACATTTCCGCGTAGAGTGTATTCGAACATGGTCGCTCCTTCTTCGGCCAGCCAAGTAGGTGCGTACGGTCCGTTTAAAATAGCTAGCGCAATTTTCGTATTGCGTTGTTCCGCGTAGCCGATTTGTTCATCAAGGTAAGACCAATCGTAGATTCCTGCTTGCGGGTTCATATCAGCCCACGAAATACGCACCAATACACCGTCTAAATAATCAAGATTTTCGGTATCGCGGTTAATTGATGAGTTGGTTTGAGAGGTTGGGCCACAGCTGCAAAATGTACCTGTTACTTTATAAGTAGGTTCAACAACAGGGTCAGTAACAACAGGATCGGTAACAACAGGATCGGTAACAACAGGATCGGTAACAACAGGATCAGTAACAACAGGATCAGTAACAACAGGATCAGTAACAACAGGATCAGTAACGACTGGATCAGTAGTCGGTGTATCGTTTGAATTTGATGGAGGATTTAAATCAATAGGAGCTGATCCACCGCCACAGCCAACTAATAGTAAGCTGGATAGTACAAGAAACAAGATTGAAGTTAGCGCGTCCGATGCATTTTTAAAGGGGGTTTTATTGCTAATTTTATTGTTGAGGGTTTGCATAAATTACTACTCTTTTTAGGTAATGCTGTCGGTTTTTTTGCGCTCGTTATTTTGTTTAAGGAGCTTTTTTATACTATTGACAGCGCTGAGTTCGAGCCACTTCATCCTGTAACGTTCAGATTTGAATTGTAATTGGAGGGTAATATCGCCACTCCGAATTAGACCGGATGCGCTACTTGTTGGTTATTCGTAGGTTGGGTGTGATGCGGCTAGGCCATTTTTGCCGATTGAGTAGGTTTACAGTTGCAGCCGACAACGATAAAGTACCGCCTCTTTTATTTTCATGTGGCCTGTCGTGGGGGCCACCACTGACGAGGTCGATATGCCTGTTATTACCCTTCCTGATGGTTCTCAACGTAGTTTCGAAAATCCAGTAACTCTGATGCAAGTCGCCGAAGATATTGGCCCCGGTTTAGCGAAAGCGACTGTGTGTGGCCGTATTAATGGTGAATTGGTCGATGCGTGTGAACTGATCACTGAAGACGCTAACGTCACCTTGATTACCGGTCGTGATCAAGAAGGTCTAGACGTTATTCGTCACTCTTTTGCTCACTTAGTTGGTCATGCGGTGAAGCAGCTTTACCCAACGGCGAAGATGGCCATTGGTCCTGTGATTGAAAACGGCTTCTATTACGACATCGATTACGAACGTCCATTTACACCAGAAGACGTTACTGCAATCGAAAAACGTATTGGTGAGCTCATCAAAACCGACTATGACGTCGTTAAAAAGATGACACCAATAAAAGAAGCGCGTCAGGTCTTCCTAGACCGCGGCGAAGATTACAAGGTTGAGTTGATCGACGACTTGATCGAAAAAGGTGAAACCTCTGTTGGTTTGTATCACCACGAAGAATATACCGACATGTGTCGCGGCCCACACGTACCTAGCACTCGTGTGATGCGCATCTTCAAGTTGCAGCGCGTATCGGGTGCCTACTGGCGCGGCGATGCTAAGAATGCGCAGCTTCAGCGTATCTACGGTACTGCGTGGAACGACAAAAAAGAGATGAAAGCGTATCTCACTCGCTTAGAAGAAGCAGAGAAACGCGATCACCGTAAACTGGCGAAGCAATTGGATCTATTCCACTTGCAAGAAGAAGCGCCGGGTATGGTGTTCTGGCATCCAAACGGTTGGACTATTTACCAAGTACTTGAACAGTACATGCGTAAAGTACAAAACGATGCCGGTTATTTAGAAATTAAAACGCCACAAGTGGTAGACCGTGTGCTGTGGGAGAAGTCTGGCCACTGGGAGCACTATTCAGATGCGATGTTCGTAACTGAATCAGAAAAGCGCACCTATGCGGTTAAGCCTATGAACTGCCCATGCCATATTCAGGTATTTAACCAAGGCCTGAAGAGCTACCGTGATTTGCCAATGCGTTTGGCTGAGTTTGGCTGCTGTCACCGTAATGAGCCATCAGGTGCATTGCACGGCATTATGCGTGTGCGTGGTTTTACTCAAGATGATGCGCATATTTTCTGTGCTGAAAACCAAATCCGCAAAGAAGCGGCCGACTTTATTAAGTTGACCCTCGACGTATACAAAGACTTCGGTTTTGATGACGTTGAAATGAAATTATCGACTCGTCCAGAAGGACGTATCGGTGACGAAGCTTTATGGGATCAAGCAGAGTCGGCACTTGAAGACGCTTTAAATGAAGCGGGCTTGAAATGGGAACTACAGCCGGGTGAAGGTGCCTTCTATGGCCCTAAAATCGAATTCTCACTACGCGATTGCATTGGTCGCGTGTGGCAATGTGGTACTATCCAGCTCGATTTCATGTTGCCAGAACGCTTAGGCGCACAATTTGTTGACGAAGATGGCGAGCGTAAGACGCCAGTGATGCTACATCGTGCTATCCTAGGCTCGTTCGAACGATTTGTGGGTATCTTGATTGAACATTATGCAGGTGCGATGCCGCCATGGTTGGCTCCCCAGCAAGTGTCAATTTTGAACATTACCGATAATCAGGGTGAATATTGCCAAAATCTTGCGCAAAAACTCAAATCAGTTGGCTTCAGGGCTAATGCGGACTTGAGAAACGAGAAGATCGGCTTTAAAATCCGCGAGCACACTTTACACAAGGTACCTTACCTGCTTGTGGTAGGGGATAAAGAAGTAGAAACAGACACTGTTGCTGTGCGTACACGTAAAGGTGAAGACCTTGGCGTGATGAGCATTGATGCATTCGTTGAGATACTGAATGGCAGCATCGCGCAGCGCGGGCGGTTTGGAATGGAGAATTAGATCATCAGACGTGATAACAGAAAGGGCGGCCGTAACGATAGAGCCGCGATAAACGATCAAATCCGTGCCACAGAGTGCCGATTGATTGGAGCGGATGGCGAGCAAGTTGGCGTCGTCACTATCGAAGAAGCACTGCAGGCCGCACAAGAAGCCGCACTGGATCTAGTACAGATCTCAGATGGCGACCCAATTGTCTGTAAGATCATGGATTTCGGCAAGAAGCTTTACGAAGAGAAAAAGCAGAAAGCCGAAGCCAAAAAGAAACAGCATCAGGTCCAGATTAAGGAAATGAAATTCCGTCCTGGAACTGAAGAGGGCGATTACCAAATTAAATTACGTAATTTGGTACGCTTCCTCGAAGGCGGCGACAAAGCGAAAGTTTCGCTACGTTTCCGTGGTCGTGAAATGGCACACCAACATATTGGTATGGAGCTCCTGAAGCGCATCGAGAAAGACCTCGAAGCACTGGGTACAGTTGAGCAACATCCTAAAATGGAAGGTCGCCAGATGATCATGGTTATCGCCCCTAGCAAAAAGAAATAGTCTGGTCTGCAAATGAAGATCAATACCCTAGCTTTCGGGCTGGGGTTTGTTCGTTCTACCAGCTATTACAGAGACAAGTGCACATGTGTGTAGCGAGTTTCTGTTGATATGGCAGATGTAGTACAGGGTCTTAGTTTCTGTGCGCATCACTAACTTTTGGAGTAACCCATGCCTAAAATCAAAACTAAGAGCGGCGCTGCGAAGCGCTTCAAAAAGACCGCAAACGGCTTCAAACACCGTAAAGCGTTCCGTAGTCACATCCTGACCAAGAAGAGCACTAAGCGTAAGCGTCACCTACGCGGAATGACTCAGGTACATGCATCAGACAAAGCTCTGGTTGCACGTATGCTTCCTAATCTTTAATTGGTCTGTTCAGGAGATAAACTATGGCTCGTGTAAAACGTGGTGTTGTCGCTCGTCGTCGTCACAAAAAAATTCTGAAGCAGGCTAAAGGTTACTATGGCGCTCGTAGCCGTGTATTCCGTGTAGCTAAGCAAGCGGTTATTAAAGCTGGTCAGTATGCTTATCGTGACCGTCGTCAGCGTAAGCGTCAGTTCCGTCAACTGTGGATCGCGCGTATCAACGCCGGTGCTCGTGTTAACGGCTTGTCTTACAGCAAGTTCATCAATGGCTTGAAAAAAGCGACTGTTGAAATTGACCGTAAGGTTCTGGCTGATTTAGCAGTAAATGAAAAAGCAGCGTTTGCGGCTTTGGTTGAAAAAGCCAAGTCCAGCCTGTAATTTCATCGGTTAATAACCGAAAATTGATGCCATTTCGGTGGCATCTGCGGAATAGGGGAGTGGCTTTTTAAGGCATTCCCCTATTTTTTTGTCAAAACGAACTCAACCGCTGGAAAACAACGATGGAAAACCTTGAGGCTCTGACCCAACAAGCGCTGGCTGCGACAGAAAGTGCACAAGATGTTGCTGCGCTAGAACAAGTGCGGGTGCAGTACTTAGGCAAAAAGGGCGAAATTACTTCCCTGATGAAAAACCTAGGCAATGTCGCACCAGAAGATCGTCCTAAGATCGGTGCTGTCATTAACGTTGCCAAGGATCAGGTACAAGACGCAATTAATGCGCGCAAGCTGGCTTTAGAAACCGCCGCGCTTAATGCCAAACTGGCGTCTGAAACCATCGACGTCACCTTACCTGGCCGTGCCGTGCAGGAAGGTAGCTTACACCCAGTAACGCGTACCCTAGAGCGTATTGAAGCTTTTTTCAGTAATGCCGGTTATCACGTTGCTGAAGGCCCAGAAGTGGAAGACGACTTCCATAACTTTGAGGCACTCAATATTCCATCTCATCACCCTGCGCGGGCGATGCACGATACCTTCTATTTTGATGCCACCACACTGCTGCGCACGCATACGTCGCCGGTGCAGGTGCGCACCATGGAATCACAAGAGCCACCGATCCGCATTATTTGTCCGGGTCGTGTGTATCGTTGCGATTATGATCAAACTCACTCGCCAATGTTCCACCAAGTGGAAGGCCTGTTAGTGGACAAAGGCATTAGCTTTGCCGACCTAAAAGGCACGATTCAGCAGTTTTTGAGCGTGTTCTTTGAAAAAGACCTAACCATACGTCTGCGTCCTTCGTATTTCCCGTTCACTGAGCCATCGGCTGAGATTGATATCGAATGGGTTATTGAAACCCCAGAAGGCACTAAGCGTCGTTGGTTGGAAGTGGGTGGTTGCGGCATGGTTCACCCTGAGGTGTTCCGCCACGTCAATATCGATCCTGAAGAATACACCGGATTTGCCTTCGGTATGGGTGTAGAACGACTCGCGATGTTGCGCTACGGCGTTAACGATTTGCGCTTGTTCTTCGAAAACGATCTGCGCTTCTTACAGCAGTTCCGTTAATTTTCACCCCATCGTATTAGAGCAATTTAGGTAAAGGGTTACACAGATGAAATTCAGCGAACAGTGGTTACGCGAATGGGTACAGCCAACAGCCAGTACCCAAGAATTAGTAGATCAGCTAACGATGGCGGGTCTTGAAGTTGATGGTTTTGAAGCCGTAGCAGGGCAATTTACCGGCGTTGTGGTTGGCCAAGTGGTTAGCCGTGAACAGCATCCAGATGCTGATAAGTTGAGCTTATGCCAAGTGACCGATGGCACCGAAACCTTCCAGATCGTGTGTGGTGCCGCCAACGTGCGCGAAGGTTTGAAAATTCCCTTCGCTAAAATCGGAGCAGAGCTTCCTGGCGGTTTTAAAATCAAAAAAGCCAAGCTGCGCGGCGTCGAGTCATTCGGTATGTTGTGTGCCGAAGCTGAACTCGGCATGGCAGAAAGTTCTGATGGCTTGATGGAGCTGCCAGACTCAGCGCCTGTTGGCCAAGATATCCGTGTTTATTTAGGTTTAGACGACGCCATTATCGACGTTGATCTAACTCCTAACCGTGGCGACTGTTTAAGCATTGCCGGTATGGCGCGTGAAGTGGGTGTATTAAACCAAGTGCCAGTGAATGGCCCTGTGATTAATGCCGTTCCGCCGTCTATTAGCCAAGCACCTGAAGTTCAAGTACTCGCACCGGACGCCTGTCCACGCTATTTGGGCCGTATTATTCAAGGCATTAACGTTAATGCTGAAACCCCGTTATGGATGGTTGAAAAACTACGCCGCAGCGGTATTCGCTCAATTGATGCCGTGGTCGATATTACCAACTACGTTTTGTTGGAACTTGGCCAACCCATGCACGCGTTTGACTTAAACAAAGTTGAAGGCGGCATTCGCGTGCGCATGGCCGAGCAGGGCGAAAAGCTAACTTTACTCGATGGCCAAGAAATCGAACTCAACAGCGATACGCTAATGATCGCCGACCATGCTAAGCCATTGGCCATTGCCGGTATCATGGGTGGTGAATTCTCAGGTGTGAGCGGCGATACCCAATCACTGTTGCTTGAAGCTGCGTTTTTCAACCGCATCACGATTGCTGGTAAAGCACGTGGTTATGGCTTGCATACCGATTCATCGCACCGTTTTGAGCGCGGTGTCGATTTTGAATTGGCTCGCACCGCGATGGAGCGTGCGACTCAGCTTATTATGGATATCTGTGGCGGCCAGCCCGGCCCAATCACCGATGTCACCAGCGAAGCCGACTTACCGGTTGCGGCCACGATTCCACTGCGTAAATCACGTATCGAACAAGTGCTTAGCCTAACCTTGCCTGAAGCAGACATCGAAGACATGTTAACGCGTTTAGGCATGGTGCTGACGTCCACTGCAGAAGGTTGGAGTGTTGCGGCACCTAGCTATCGTTTTGATATGGCGATTGAACCCGATCTTATTGAAGAAATTGCCCGCATCTATGGCTATAACCGTTTGCCAGTACGTACTCCTGCAGCGGCCACACCGCTCGCCAAAGTACCAGAAGCTAAGATGCCGATTAAAGACCTGCGTCGCCAGTTGATTGCGCGCGGTTATCAAGAAGCGATTACCTACAGCTTCGTAGAACCTGAACTGCAAAAAGCCCTCGACCCTGAGCATGACGCACTGGCTCTGATGAACCCGATTTCAGCTGAAATGTCCGTTATGCGTACCAACTTATGGACGGGTTTGGTGAATGCAGCGTCTTATAACCTCAAGCGCCAACAACCGCGTGTTCGCATGTTCGAAACCGGTTTGCGTTTTGTGCCAACCGCCGACGGACTTCAGCAGACACCAACATTGGCCATGCTGATTACTGGTACACGCTTCACCCAAAGCTGGACTGAAGGTGAAACACCAGTCGACTTTTACGATTTAAAAGGCGATTTGGTTAGCTTATTAGCGCGTAGTGGTGAGACTGAAGCGTACCAATTTGTTGCCGCGTCGCATCCCGCCTTGCACCCAGGCCAGTCGGCCCAAGTGCTGAAATATGGCAAAGCGATCGGTTGGGTTGGAGCCATCCACCCGAATACACAAAAGCAACTAGGCCTTAAACAAGCCGTATTTGTTGCTGAATTGGATCTTGAAGCTGTTCGCGATCTATCTGTTCCACGCTTTGCCGATATCTCACGCTTCCCAGAAATGCGTCGTGATTTGGCGGTTGTGGCGGAGCAATCTATCCAAGTAGACCAGATTTTCAGCACAATTCGAGCCGCGGCAGGGGATTACCTCACAAAGCTCAACCTGTTTGATGTGTATGTGGGCAAAGGCATTGATCCTGATAGAAAAAGTCTCGCTTTGGGCTTGACCTGGCAGCATCCTTCGCGCACTCTAACTGACGAAGAAGTGAACGATTCGGTGCAATCCGTACTCGCGAACTTACAAGAGAGTTTAGGAGTTACGCTAAGGGGTTAGCATGACCGCTCTGACCAAAGCAGAACTAGCAGAAAAATTGTTCGAAGATCTTGGTCTAAACAAGCGTGAGGCAAAGGACATGGTGGATCTCTTTTTTGATGAGATCCGCGACAGCCTAAGTCGCAACGAGCAAGTGAAGTTGTCGGGTTTCGGCAACTTCGATTTGCGCGATAAACGCCAACGACCAGGACGCAATCCAAAAACCGGCGAAGAGATACCAATCTCAGCGCGTCGCGTTGTCACATTCAAACCAGGGCAAAAGCTCAAAGTGCGGGTAGAAGCGTATGCTGGAACCCAGCCACAATAACGAACTGCCCCCCATACCAGCTAAACGCTATTTTACCATTGGTGAAGTAAGCGAGCTGTGTGACGTAAAACCGCATGTTTTACGTTATTGGGAACAAGAATTTCCGCAACTTAGCCCAGTAAAGCGGGCAGGTAATCGTCGCTATTATCAACGCCAAGACGTGATCATGGTGCGCGAAATTCGTGCCTTGTTATACCAAGATGGCTACACCATTGGCGGCGCACGTCAGCGGTTAGACGAAGCCGGAGACTCCACCGCCGTCGCGATGGACAAAGCCCTCATCAAAAATATGATTCGCGAACTCAAAGAGTTAGAAGACGTGCTCAAAGGGTTTTAATTAAACCCTGTTGATCACACAAAAAACTTCACCTTTTCAGACACTTAAGTATACTTACCGAACCTGTTCGCAGGTAATTGTCGGGGCGTAGCGCAGCCTGGTAGCGCACTTGTCTGGGGGACAAGGGGTCGCAGGTTCAAATCCTGTCGTCCCGACCAATTTCTTATCTGCAATTCAAAAGCTTAGTGTTACTCACGCTTTAATCGAATATCTTCCCATCAATAAAACCGTCTCGTTTATCTGAAAGCTCGCATTGGTTTTATCGCTGTATTTTATTAATAAACAGATAGCCACTATTTCAATAAATAAAGACATGCTGCCCAAACTTATGTTTGGGTACTTGAATATCTACATGTCCGAATATTGTAAGCGTAGAAACTGACATATTTCAGCGGGGAATTTGGCTATGGTTATCCGTGACCTCCGTTTGTAAATGAGTACTGTTTATGTACAGTATATTTTTAAGGAAGCAATAAACTGCGGCACACTTTACAAATCCGGTTGCACGCTTTGCTGGTGGGTGATAGCTTAAACTTCACTTAAATCAGCAAGTTACAAATTTGGTTTACAAATTAGTGTGCCATACAAAACCGAAATAGTGTGCGCGCGCACTTTCATAGAATGGATTAGCAGTGTAATGGAATATGCCCCTTTTAAAACAATGAGTTACGGTAAAATCGGAACTTTGTCAAAACCGGCAAAGTGTGCCGGCACACTATTAAGCTGTTAGCAAAAGTGGAAAGAAGTCATGTCATGGAAAAAGTTTTATTTTGGTAACGAAAAACCTTCATTGAAGCGACAGTGCCTCATTCATTTCGCTATGTTTTTTATACTGTCTTCGCCCTATGCTTTTATTGCCGATTTCTCACCAGAGAGCTGGATTTTTTATACGGGTCTAGGAATTTCAATTTTGGTTACCTTAATCAGCATATTCTATATTTGGAAGGTAAGAGAAAGGTTTTCGTTGCTAATGAATTATGGCTTTATAAAACGTACTTTTGCTATTAGCTTTCTTCCTTTAATGGCATTCCTATTCACGGGCGCCTTTACAATTTATACAGTACCCGGATTAACAACCAATGTTATTGGTCAGAATGTTAGTTTACTCGGCAAATTTGATAAAAAAGAAAGTGTTAGTAGGAGATCTTGCCGATATAGATTTTCATCTAAAATTCTAAAGTACAGATTTCCACCGTATCTTTGTGTTGGGAAAAGTCAGTATGAGCGTGAAACAAGTGAGTATACAGTTTTAGGTAAAAAGTCCTTCTTAGGTGTGTTATATGAAGCTGTTGAGTAAAATGCTAACAAGCAAAGGCAAAGCGACGCGTACCGCGCGCTTGCTTTGAGCGTTAGAAGTAAAAATTATGGATACAGCGGTAATAAAATCAGGAAATACATCAGCAACTTTAACCTTCTGCGATAGAGATGCTGATTACTTCACTGTCGTATACGAAAGCCCATCTATAACACTAAAGAAAAGAGTATGGGGCTACACCGATTGCGATTTTTTGGTTAATCTATTCTCGTTCATAGCAAAAGAGTGGAAAGGTTGGCAAGGTGCTCAAGAGTGGGCATCAATAGAAGGAGAGTTTGCAATATGTGCTACCAGTGACAATTTGGGGCATGTAATGCTAACCATTAAAATCAAAGAATTTGATGGCCCGGAAGTCTGGGATTCGAGCGTTCAACTTGGCATAGATGCAAGTCAAACAGAGAATATCGCCAAATCAGTGAGGGCGTTCTTTGCAAACTAAAACTTCTAACAAACGCAAGCAATCGGACTTTGATTTTCCGCTGCGCTCCAAATTTGCCGCAGAGCGCGGCGTTAAGCTCTAGGGAGTATTGAAGATTGCCGTACAAGATTCATAAATGGAAAGATATCGAAAAAGAGTATGGCGGAGCCATTTTTTTAGGTAATGGCGCTAGCATCGCGGTTGATTCAGGTTTCTCCTATGGCTCGATTAAGCAACATGCAACAGATAATGGTTTGCTCACAGAAGACGTGCAAAGTATCTTCGACTTCTTTCATACCGAAGATTTTGAACTGATTCTAAGGATCGTATGGCAAGCCACTAATGTGAATAAATCTTTAGATATAGACGATGAAAAGACAGAGCAAGCGTATGCTCATGTTAGAGATTGCTTGATTGCAGCTGTAAGAGATATTCATCCTGAACATGAAGCTGTCGTAGATCAAATTTCAAGAATTTATGAATTTCTCAAAGGATTCAGTACGGTAATATCGTTAAATTACGATTTAGTGGTTTATTGGGCAATGATGTATGGATTAGATGTCGATGATAGGCATGCGTTCAAAGATTGCTTTGTTGGTGCCGATTTTGATGATGATTGGCAGCGTTTTAGAGACCCAATAGGGAAACAGAAATCTTGTTCGCTTGTTTTTTATCCGCACGGAAACCTTGTACTGGCAAGAGATAAAATTGAAAATGAGCGAAAGATATCATCTGGCGGACTAAGTTTGCTCGAAGGTATTTTATCCAAGTGGCAAAAGGGTAGCTATGTTCCACTATTTGTCAGCGAGGGAACATCAGAGCAAAAAATCAAATCAATCCATAGTAGTTACTACCTGAATACTGTATATCGTGAGGTGTTGCCAAATTTGCCAAGCGATATTGTGATTTATGGGTGGGGGTTAGGAGATCATGATTTACATATTATCGATAGAATATCCAAATCAGATATAAAGAAAGTCGCGGTTTCTGTTTTTGGCAATGATCAAGCTTACTGTAATAGGATCAACCAAATTCTTAAAGATAAACTCGGCAATAAATGTGAAGTTATATTCTTTGATTGTAAGAGCGATGAGTGCTGGAACCGAGGCGCTTAACAAACGCATGTTGGCGGACTGATTTTCCGCTGCGCTCCAAACCAGTCGCAAATGCGGGCGTTATCAATTACAGCATGGAGTTAAGTTTTATGTCTCAACATATATTAATTGAGTTAGCCAAAAGAAAGCCTTATTCAACATCACCAGAGATGCCAAAAGATGCTGTTTTTGATAGTGCTAAAGGTTATTGGCTCTCAGGAAGCGAACCACTTGTATCACCGGGATCAAAATACGGTGCATTAGTTTCAAAAAAATGCGATCAGGAAACAGGTGAGGATCAAAAGGGAGAATGATAGTCGATGTCCTCGTAGTATCTAGCATTTATGACTTCTCAACTGATCTTGTAGTACAAGAGTTAGAGGATCGTGGGGTTAAATATTTTCGACTTAACAAGGAAGATTTTGCTACCTACCGTTCAACCATAGATATAGAGAATAGATTGTTAGAAATTATAGCTAATGGGGAAAGCTACAAAGTCACCTCAGCAACTAAATCTATATATTACAGACAGCCTGTTTTTCTAAGAAACACGCCAGGTAGCTCATTAACAATAAATGAGCAGTTATCTCGAAGCCAATGGATGGGTTTTTTAAGGAGTTTAGTTATTTTTGAAAAAGCCGCGTGGCTGAATCGTCCTGAGGCTACATATCTTGCAGAAACGAAGGCTTACCAGCTAGTAGTAGCCGAAGACATTGGTTTTAAAATACCAGTAACATTAATCGGCAATGATGCTGATCAGTTTCAACAATTTAAACAAAAAGTAATAGTAAAATCTTTGGACACGATACTGTTACGGGAATCCAATGATTGCCTATTTACATATTCGACCATAAAAAACTCATCCGAATTGAATGATCAGAATGTCGCCTCAGCCCCGCTCACGGTTCAAGAATATGTAACACAAAAAACTGATATTAGGGTAACTGTTATCGGGTGTAAATTAGTGGCTGTAATGATAACTTCCAAAGGTTATGGCATCGAAGAAGACTGGCGTACAATTGATCGTAATTTAGTCGAATACACAGAAATAAAACTTCCAAAGGATATTGAAAATAATTGCTTTGAGCTCTTAAAGAAACTGAAACTTAACTTTGGCGCAATTGATCTTCTCTTAAGTAATGGTGAATTTATTTTTATTGAAATTAATCCAACTGGAGAGTGGGGCTGGCTTGTGAATTCAGAGCGAAGATTCGATGTAGATATTGCCTCTTGGCTGATTGAGGGCAAGTAATGAACTTTATTTATCGTATTTTTGAAGAGATTTTCCCAGTTTTTCCTTTTTTGAAAAACAAAAAAAATATTTTAAATAAAGTTGGTAATGAAAATGAGATAGCCAGTAAATCTAAGCGATATGAAGAGCTAGGTTCTGACAGCTTAAATATCCGCATTAAAGAAGAGCACGAACGTGCGATAAAAATAGATGAAAAGACATTTAAATTCACGCTTGGTTTAAGTATTAGCTTAACTGTTTTAGCTGCTGCTAGTGGATCATTTGTCAATTTTTTACCTGATAGTTCATTTGTAACATATATATCAATAATTTGTGGGATATCATCTCTCTATATGCTAGCGGCAGGAATTACAGCATTAGGTGCAATTAAAACATTGGCAACATATGGATACGGAACTGATCATCTACTGAGTCAAAAGAAAATTGGTGATTCATATTTAGCTGAAGCGCTATATGCGCAAGAGCTAATGAATGTTATCCGACAATTAAGAAATGAATCAGCATATCAATGTCTTCGCAATGGCTTTCTTATGCTATTTTTAGCCTTGGGTATAGCTGTGGTGTTGCTAAGTAATCCCAGTAATGCTCCGGCGCCTATCAAAACCAATATAGAAGACGTCTCTAAAAAGAGAGAGGTAATGGGCTTGGATAATAACATATCAGTATCTGATGAAAAAAATGATAACAAGTCAATGCAGCCGACCGCTAAAGCGGCGGCTAATTGAAGCATTAGGTGCAATTAGATGCGTACTGAGAAAGAGAAACTTATTGAATTTACTTTTCTTCTCATGAAAGAACTGGGGGGGAGTAAATACATGGCGGGCAGCAGTCAAGAAGTGTGGTTAAAATATCCGCTTTCTGGTGTTCGGCAGGCTGCAAATGACATGATTGAAGCTTCCCAAGGTATAAATGGTGAATCATTAGCAAGAATAGATATCGAGCTAAAAAAACTCGGCTGTCCCACGCTTTCAAATATGAGAAAAAAGGGCTATAAAAAACTATTACAAATTTTGTCGAGAAGCAAAATTAAAAATGAAGATGAATGGCGTTTGCTTCGTTCTTTTGTAGAAAGTGAATTCCTAAACAACGAAGAATCACAACAAACACAGGCATTACTCGATGAATTTGAATTCAAAAGCACCTAACAAACGCAAGCAATCGGACTTGGGTGAGCTGTCACCATTTTTGCAAAAAGCCGCAAAAATTCCGCCATCTCATCCAACCCGTTGTTTCGGGCGTTAAATCGACGGAATGACGTTTTTATGCGAATTATCTTAGTTCTGATCTCAGTATTCCTTACCGCTTGTGCCACATCGCTAACTTCGCAAGCAAAGAACTTGGCTGTTGTTAACATGGTTTCAAGTGAGTTAGTTTCTAATTGTGTACCTCTTGGCTCTGTCGTTGGCTATGCAAAGCCGGGTTGGGGCAATGATATTGGTCTTCAACAAGCAATGAATGATGCCTTAAATAAGGCTGCAGCAATTCCAGGTGCTTCTACTTTCGCAGTTTCTAATAAGCAACGTAGTTTCAGTGGTGGTCAGGTTAATGGTATTGCCTATGACTGTAATAGAGAAAGAGTGACGCCAGTAGCAATCGTTCAGGATGATAGTGGTGATATAGACTCGGATATATTTTTGAAGGCGAAGAAGTGCCAGAAGAAAGGTGGCGTTTGGGTGGAGAGCCAATGTGTTATTGACCTTGAGTAGCGATTTAACAAGCAAAGCCAGTTTAGGACGGGTTGAGCGTTGTGCAGAGATAGTGGACTCATGAATTGCCCAGAGTGCGCTCATGAATTTTCCATGATTGACATTCCAGTTCAAGAGAGGATTTATGGTAAGTATTCGGCGAGGTTTCAATGCCCACATTGTAAATGTTGGCTGCAAGCTGGCAGAAGGTTCAAGATTTTTAGCATTATAGGGCTCTGCATGCTAACGATAAGTTCTGTAGCGACAGCAACTAACGTAATGGGTCTTACAGATGCAAGCTTGGAGGTGCTGCTTTTGATAGCTGTTACAGGTGTCTCTGTCGGTGCATACAGCTTGTTCAATATAAAATTAAAGAAAGTGACTTGAGTTTGCACAACAAAGGTAAGTACGGCGGCTCCCGAACTGACACTTCGCTCTGGTTCGGACGCTCGTGTTGCCGGCGTTATGCTTAATAAATCATCAAGGAATGATTCATGATCAGACTTATTTTAATTTCTCTATTACTACTAACGACTGGATGCGCGTCAACAGCACACAATGATCATACTTATGGGTTAGAAATAGTTTCGATCGGGGGTAAGGGCGAAACTCGACATATAAGATATAACAAAACTACAGGCGAGGCTTGGTGGGCGAATGACACCAAATGGGTGAAAATCACGGATGAAGAAATTCGCTGTTGATTGAGAATGTAAAGTCATGGAAGGGTAGTAAATGGAACAGTTTAAGATACTTACGGATTTAAGAGATTACATCAAAGATTTAGAAGTTCAGAAAGGAATGTTATTAGCTCGCCCCATTCCTGAAGGAGGAAGTCCTGTATTCTATAGGTCTTGCGATGTTGCTATGGGAACGGAGCTAGTTCAAGGGATTCAAATTGGAGATTACTGTTTTTCAAACTGCAAAAATTGGGTAATTCCTCATGATCAAATGGGCTTGAGTTTCTCTGCGAATTGGAAGCATTTGAAAGGCATATATAAATTGAAATCCGCTAAAAATCCAGGTAAATCTGTTGATGTTTATTGGGTTTTAGAAAAGGCGGATATTCCTAAGGAGCTTAAATTTGTTCCTGATCAAAAAGATGATCGACATTACTTTCTGACTGTAACAAAGAAAATGACTGTTGATGATCTAGTTAAAAAATTAACTTGGGTTGCGGATAGAATGAGTATAATCCGTGATGCTACAGGAGCCTTGTAATGATTCCTTATAAACACCCGCAAGAAAAAGAAATGATTTTACGTTACGTAAAACTACTCGACGATAGTTTAGCCGAAACGATAATCCTAAGGGATTCAATCGAAAGTAAAGAAGAAGCTGTCCATCTTGCTCAATTTTTTTGGCAGATGGTAGACCGTTCAAACATTGAAGACAAAGAGTCTGGCGAAAACAGCGAATATATTCTTGAAAAAATAATCATCACATTCATGGCTTATTTCAATTCGTCTGGCTATGAAAATGAGTGGGATGAAGTAACAGATAAACGCTAAATTTACCCTATGAATTCTTCACAAACTATTGGGAGCACACTCTGTGCTCGATTCAGCTCTGGCTTAATACCAGCCCACGCCATTAACGCGCTCTTTTGGTCATAGGGCTAATATGCCCAGCTTCGGGTATTTCTAAGCCCGTACTCAGCCATACGGCATATTCAGGGTAGATGGCCTGTATGGCTTCTAGTTCTTCAGTTCGCATGATTTTTCTTTGTTTTATGTTCGTCCAACGCTTTTTATTTATGCCGGTTTCGCTTTCAAGCCAAGGCATTTTTCTATCTTCGATTTCTATAAGTAGTAAAAATCTATCAATTATTCTATTCATATGAAATAAATATATTATCTCACTATGAGTTTATATTTGCTCTTAGTGGGATAACCCAGTATGCTGTGTTGGTCGGCTACGTGACTAGCCGCTAATGAATGACTTAATCAAGCATCCTAGCACGAAAGCTCAGAATTCAGATATTAGGGCGTAGAGGGTAGGGATCAATTAATTACTTCCACTACTGGAGCATGGAAAATGACGAATGTCGATTTACCACAGCGTCCGGTAGAGTTGGGTGACGTTTTATCCTTGCATGAGGAATTGCATCTAATCTATCGGTCTATGAATTCTCTGTATGAATTTACCGAATATCACCTTGTTGGCAAAGATGCGGTGCTGGTTGCCCCAGTGCTGGGTATCATTCGCGATAGGCTAGGTCGAGCAGGGCTGCGCTTTGAGGAAGTACTTTCGGTGCCAAACGGTGATCAGATATTTTAAGGTAATCAATGAATAAGTCTGTGCAGTCGCTTGGTTTGGTCGCCGTGGTGTTAATAGCTTTTGCGGCTAATTCGCTGCTGTGCCGTTGGGCATTGCTGGTATTTCATTACGATCCTGTCGTGTTTACTGTGTTGCGTTTATTCAGTGGGGCAGTGACTCTGGTTGGTTTGTTGTATTGGTTACCGTCGAAGCCCCGTTTGCGGTTGCTACCTTTTAGTTCGCGCCGGTTTTGGTTGTTGGGTGCGAGCTTGCTGTTGTATGCGCTCATGTTTTCGTTGGCTTATGTTCAACTCGATACCGGCGTTGGTGCCTTTATTTTGTTTGTTGCTGTGCAATTAATGCTGTTATTGGTTGCGCGGTTTACCGGTCAACGACTCAATAAACAACAGGTGCTCGGCGCTTTGATTGCGATTGCTGGATTGGCATTACTGCTGTTACCGAATGCGGATGGCACTTATATCGGCTACGCGGGTCTGATGCTGTTAGCAGCAATGGGCTGGGCCATGTTTGTGTTGTTAGGCAAGGGCTCGGTCGCACCACTTGTGGATGTTGGCTCAGCGTTTGTTGCTGCAACTCTGTTGATGTTGGGTTTTTTGTTTGTATTAAGTATTCCATTAGCGCAGTCATTCGATATCGACTGGTTTTCTAACGCTTTCTTTCTCGCCATTATTTCTGGTGCGATAACGTCTGGCGTTGGTTATTACCTGTGGTATCGAGTGTTACCGTTAATTGGCGTACAAAAAGCCGCACAGTTGCAGTTGTTAGTGCCTGTAATAGCAACCGTTATGGGCAGCCTAGTATTGGGCGAGGTACTGACGTTTATTGCCGTGGTCGCGAGTGCGGTGATTGTTTTTGGCGTTTGGTTGTTTTTGGTGGCGGCTGTAGAGAAGTGATAGATTTCTTGTAAGTGTCACCTGTAGTTAATAAACTCGAAGTTTCAAAAGACTGTAACGTCATTATTTACAAAATGGATTTTAAAATGAGTGAGATTCTGCTCTGTAATAAATCATTAAATACTGCAATACCAAAACTTAAGGAAGAGTGATGTATCCACAATCTTACCCTCACGATGAAATAGTTAGCTTGTATCCAGGAGTTTATTTTTTACACGGCAGTATAAAAATGGGGCCCGGGATGCGAATGAATCGAAATATGGTCATTCTTAAAAGCGGGCAGGAGCTAACGTTAATTAATCCTGTTCGTATGAGTGAAGAAGGGCTTTCTAGTTTAGATGAGCTTGGCGACGTCAAACACATAATGAGACTTGGCGACTTCCATGGGCTTGATGATGCATTTTATTTAGATCGGTATCAGTGCGAATTCTGGGCGCAAGCAGGGCAGGTTACTTACCCTCAGCCGAAAGCAACTCAATTGATAACGACAAACTCAGTTAGCCCATTTCCAAATTCAGAATTTTTTATTTTTGAGTCTGCTAAAAACCCTGAAGCGGCTTTATTTCTTAAATATAATAAGCTTCTGATCACAACCGACAGCGTGCAATATCATGCGGATTGGAGCTATTTTACTTGGTTTACTAAAATTGCCTTTAAATTGCTTGGCTTTAAAATCGGAGTGAATATTGGTCCGCCGTGGCTCAAAGGCGTGACACCTAAAGGCGGATCACTCAAGTCTGACTTTGAAAAATTATTAGCTCTCGATTTTGATGCCATTGTCTCTGCTCATGGCCGACTTCTTGAGTCTGGTGCAAAGGAAGCTCTTACTGCAGAGGTTCGGAGAATCTATCAATGAGTTCAAAAAATACTCAAGCTTCATTCATCCCTTAGCGCCACTACTGGGCTAAGCTTTGAGGCTTGCCAAGCCGGCCTTATCCCTGCAATTAATCCAATGATTACCGAGCTAATCAAGGCGCTGAAAAGGTAGATGACATTGGGTGTCATGGGAAACTCGGGTAGGGCGATGCTGAGTATGCCAAGCACGAGTAGGGCAAAGCCCATTCCGGCTAAACCACCTAATAGCGATAGCGCGATTGCTTCACCAACAAATATTCCCAGTAATTGGCGTCGTGATGTGCCAATGGCGCGTAGTAAGCCTATTTCGGGAATGCGCTCGGCTAGATTGGTGGTCATCACGGTAAATATTCCAACGCCGCCGACAATGAGTGAGATCGATCCCAGTGCGGCTATGCCGAGGGTCAGCATAGATAAAATGCGGTTTAAGCTGGCGAGCATTTCGTCTTGGGTGACTAAGGTAAAGTCTTCTTGGCCGTGACGAGCAATCAAGCGTTGTTTTATTAAGCTGGCCATTCGGTCTGAGGTGGTGGCGGCTGAAAACACGACATCAATTTCCATCAGGCCTTCACGATCAAATAAGCTAAGTGCTCTATCGGCGGGGATATAGACCATGTCGTCGAGATCAAATCCTAGCATTGAGCCTTTTTCTTGCATTACACCGATCACTCGATAGCGTTGTCCTCCTACGCGAATAATCTCGCCTAGCGGATTGCTGGTGGCAAATAATTCGCTTTTTACTTTGTGGCCTAGCACGGCGTAAGCGGGGGAGTTTTGGCGGTGGTTATCGGGTAAAAAGCGTCCGCTGGCCACTTTAAAATCCCATGCTTTTACCATGCTTGGGGTGGTTCCATAGATTGTGGTGTTGCGGACTTTTTCTCCATGGCGAATAGGGCCAGAGCCTTGAACGTTAGCCACTACATGCTCGGCCCCCGGTAGATTTTCCAGCAGGCGAAGGTCGTCCATGGTGAGTAAGCGCACCGAGCTAATAAGGCTACCCATCCCTGAGGTTTCGGTTTTACCTGGGCTAATGGCAATGATGCGGGTGCCAAATTGCGAGAAGTTATCAAGCACATAGTGGCGTACGCCTTCGCCGAGTGAGGTCAGCAGCGTAACGGCGGCTATGCCTATGGCAATCCCTAGAGCGGTTAATAAGCTTTTAAGTGGGCTCGCTAATACGGATGAAAGTATCAGTCGCAGCCAATCAAGCCAGCGCATCGCTATTTACCCCCGCGTTTTTGCAATGCCAGCACGGGTGCTTGAGCGGCAGCGCGTCGTGCTGGCAGCCACGCAAATAAGAGTCCTGTGCCGGCGGCAACACCTACGGCGGTTACGCTTGCCCACCATGGGGCATGAAAGGGCACGTCGGGGAATTGTTGGCGCGCTAGCCAGAGGCAGGCTTCGGCAGTGACTAGTCCAAGCGCGGCACCACAAACAGAGAGCATTGAGGCTTCAGTAATAAATAGTATTTTCACTTCGTGACTCGATGCCCCCAGTGCTTTTAATAAGCCAATTTCTGCGCTGCGTTGCGATACGCTAATAACGGTCATATTCATAATCAGAACACCGGCAACGATAAGGCTGATGCCGCCGATACCGGCGATGGCGAGGGTAAGTACCAGTAGAATATTGTCGAAGGCGGCGAGAAGAGAGTCGGGTGTTGTCACGGTAACGTCGAGTTGGCCGTCATGCAGCATTGTCATTTGTTGTTCAATGTTAGAAATTAATGCGGGTATTGCTTGCACTGAGCGCACATCAATCATTACGCGAAATAAGCCTTCGGTATTAAATAATTGCATGGCATTAGCAACAGGAATAATTAATGCGTCGCTCATATTAATGCCAAGCCCTGTACCTGTGTCGGCAAGAATACCGATCACCCGACAGCGGTATTGCGAAAGCTTTAGCCACTGGCCAATCGCTATGCGTGGGCCAAATAATTCGTGCTTTAATTGCGCGCCGATTACGCAGTCTGGTTGGGTTTGATTTAAAGGAATGTCCGCTAATATTTTTCCTTGGCGAACTTCGAGTTTTCGTACCGCAAAGAAGGCGGCATTGGTGCCAATAATTAACGATTCGCGGCTGCGGTTACCGGCACTGATACTGGTATTACCGACGACTAAAGGTGCGATGCGCTCAACGTTGCGCAAGCGTAGCAAACTGGTGGCATCATCAAGGGTGATATCCCGTGTGCCTTCGCCGCTGAGTGGTGGCATGCCGCCGCTGGTTTCTTTGCGCCCCGGCAGCAAAAGAATGGTGTCTTTGCCGAGGGATGAAAATTCGGTCAATACGTATTGGCGACCGCCTTCTCCTAGGCCAGTTAATAGCACGACTGCTAATACACCGATGGCCATAGCCACCAATTGCATGATGGTGCGAAAGCGTTGCCGCGTGATGGCGATAAGGCTAAAGCTGATTTGATCGCGCAGGGTCATCACGCGCGATTGTCCTCAACAATACGACCATCGACCATGCGAATTCGGCGGCCAGCACGCAAACCTAGATCGGTATCGTGGGTTACGACGATTAGGGTGGTGCCGTTGTGATTTAATTCTTCTAATAAATTCACCACTTCTTCACCGGCTTGGCTATCAAGGTTACCTGTTGGCTCGTCGGCGAGCAGCAGTGGGGCGTTCATAATTGTTGCGCGTCCGATGGCAACTCGTTGGCGTTGGCCGCCAGATAACTGTTCGGGTTTGTGGCCTGCGCGATCAATTAGCCCTAAACGCTTGAGTACAGGGTCGATACGACGACGACGCTCACTAGGTGCGATGCCGGCGAGCATGAGTGGAAGTTCGATATTTTCGCGGGCGCTTAAGCGTGGAATTAAATGATACGACTGAAAAACAAAACCAATGTGATCGCGGCGAAAAGCGGCACGCTGTTCTTCGCTCATAGGCACGGTATTTTTACCGGCTAACCAATATTCGCCATCGTCTGGTACATCGAGTAACCCCAACATATTGAGTAGCGTCGATTTCCCTGAGCCAGACGGCCCCATCACGGAGATGTACTCGCCTTTATCAATATGCAGGTGAATATCATTGAGCGCGTGAACGGGTTGATCGCCAAGAATAAAAGTGCGATGAACACCTTTAACATCAATCATCTTTTGTTATTCCAGAGTCGCTTGCTGGTGTAATTTTTACTTTGATTCCTGGGTTTAAATCGGGAATATCCAAACTATTAATCACAGCATCACCGGCCTTGAGTCCGGCCGTCACTTCGCTCCATGTCCAGTTGGTTAAACCCAGCGTTAATGGCACTTCTGCAATTGCGTCGTTTTGCACCGTTAGTACTTTGTTGCCTTCCAGCAATAATTCGGTAGGAATGCGCACAACGTTATCACGCGATGCGGTAATGACTTCGATATCGGCGCTGTAACCAATAAGTAGGTCGATACCTTGCGGTAAGCTACTAAGGGTGACGTCGACATCGACAGTGCGTGCTTGTTTTTCAAGATCCTGAACGTAAGGAGCAATCCGGCTAACCAGCCCTGTGAATGTTTGATCTTGGAAGGCATCTAAGGTGACCCGAGTTTCCATGCCGATTTTGACTTGTGCAGCGTCGACTTCATCAATCGGCGCACGCACATACAGGCATTCTTGATTGATCAGATCAATGGCTGGTGGGGTGGCAACGCCCGGAGGCGAGGGCGTGGCATATTCGCCAACTTCGCCGTTAACCTCGGCAATAATTCCGGCGAACGGAGCGCGTAATTCAGTTTGCGCTAGACGAGCTTGTTGTAAATCGAGGGCGGCTTGTACTTGCTGAATTTGTGCATCTTGCTGCTCGCAGGCGAAACGGCTGATGTCGGCAACGGTATTGGAGCGATCTAGCTGTTCTTCCGATGCCATGTTCCTTTTGCGTAAGTCGCGCAGGCGTTTGGCGTCGCGTAAATCGGCTTCAGCTTGGCGGCAGCGCGATGCTTTGTTTGATTGTGCGATGGCTACTTGGGCCTGAGCTTGAGCGATGCCCGCTTTAATGTCGTCGTTCCATAAGGTCATGAGTAATTGCCCAGCGACGACGGTATCGCCTTGCTGCACTAATAACTGATTCACCTGCCCACCTTGGGTGAGGGATAAATGCGAGCGTAAACAGGCTTGCACGGTTCCGGAACGAGTGTTGGAGACTAACGACTCTACCTTGCCGACCTGAACAGGAGTGGTGGTAACTGCAACCGGGGTTTCAGGCCAGAGGCTTATCGCCGCAATGATGGCAACAACAGTGCCGCCAATGATCAGTGCCGATTTCATGATGAGCCTCCTAATTTGGGTATTTCACCTTACGGTGTTTACACAAAAATAGGAATGATACAGGTCAGTTTGATATCGTCATTTCACAAAAACATAATTTTGCTAAGGAAGCTACGTTATCAATTTTGACGATGGCGCATCTTGTTACGACGGCGTTGGCGGTAAGCAATCTTTGATAATGTTGTAAAGCTCTGGCCGGTTATCACGAATTTCCTCTGTGCTTAACCCCTCTAATGAATGAGGGTATTTAAGCCAAGCGTCAGTTTCGTAAAGGTAATAGTCGGGCACTCGGTTGGTGCGATTTCGCGCTGGCTTGAAGTAAGGAACGGCAATGCGAATATCGTGTGGTGTATTGCGGCGCGCTAGGCGGGTTAACTCATTGACTATGGCTTCGATGGAACGACCACTGTCGAATACATCATCAACGATCAGCAAGCTATCAGAGTGCTGAATATTTTTTACTAAATAGCCGAGGCCATGCACAGCCACTTGTCGCGCTTGTTGATCTATCCCTTGATAGGACGAGGTGCGAATGGCGATGTTATCGGTATCAATGCCGTGATAGCTGAGATATTCCTGTACCGCGATGCCGATGGGTACGCCGCCACGCCATACGGCGATCATAAAGGTTGGCCGAAAGTCAGATTTAAGTATTTGCTCAGCTAGTTTCCATGAGTCTTCGAGCAGCCCTTGCGCGCTGAGGTATTGCTTGTCACTCATGTCGATCTCCTGTTTACCAAGCAGAGCTGCCAAAGTTATTATCTGACCAATCGGTCAAGTGTTAACATAGCCTGTACCTAGTTTGGTTAACAAGAGGAAAGGTGATGCAGAAGCAATTTATCGCGGAACAAGCGGTCATTGAGGACGCTTTCCGCTTAGGGGTAGAAATTTTCCGTAGTAATTTTCGCCCCACCTGCATTGTCGGACTTTGGCGTGGTGGCAGTTCAGTTGGTATTTATGTGCAAGAGTGCCTGCAAACATTGGGAGTTAAGACAGATCATATTGCCTTACGAACGTCATATAGAGGTCAGCCGGCGTATCAAAGTATGGTGAATGCGCCGCAAGAAATTCGAGTTCACGGCACTCAGTATTTAATCGAGCGGTTAAATGCTGAAGACAACTTGCTCATTGTCGATGACGTTTTTAGCACCGGCTATAACGTTAATGCTGTTATTCAACGGTTAGAAAGTAAGTTGAAACTGAATATGCCAGAGCAGGTGAGAATCGCGACCTTATATCGACGCCCCAGTTTGAATCGCACGAATTTATCCCCAGACTTTTATCTATACGAGACAAATGATTGGTTAGTATTTCCGTATGAACTTAAGGGATTGAGTCGTGAGGAGATCGAACAATTTAAACCTTCACTTGCGCCATTAATGCACTTTCCATAGCCAGTGGATGAGCTGTCATAAAACGAACCCGCTAGGTGGAGGGGCATTTCTTAAGTGACGTCTTGCTATGCCGAGCGTGTAATGTTTATGCTTACTTCCAGAATAAAAATCTTACTATCTAGAAACAGGGACAGTATCTATGACTCCTACTCAAGACCAAGTGCTCGCAGGGCAGGCCGTTTATACATCTAAAACATTATCGCTTTATGATTTTATTGTTTTGGGGATATCGAATCGTTACATCTGGAAGTGTCCGACGCCACGGATTGAAGCGCACTACAATGCGCACGTAACGGCGAACCATTTAGATGTAGGGGTTGGCAGTGGTTATTTTCCCGATCATTGCCAATTTCCGACAGCGACTCCTCGCGTCGCTTTGATGGATATGAATGACAGCACGTTAGTTTATGCATCTGAACGTATCGCGCGTTATTCGCCCGAAACTTATCGCCAAAATGTTCTCGAACCTGTGACGGCGGTGATTAAACCGTTTGATTCGTTGGGTATTAATTACTTGTTTCACTGCGTGCCCGGAAAAATTAGTGAAAAAGCCATCGCATTTGATCATCTCATTCCATTGATGAATTCAGGTGCAACCGTATTTGGTTCTACGATTTTACAGGGTGATGTGCCGAGAAATTGGATGGCGAAAAAGCTGATGGGTTTTTATAACAAAAAGGGCATCTTCTCGAATTCAGAAGATACCCTTTTTGAGTTAAAACACGCTCTGGAACAGCGCTTCGATAAGGTCACATTAGAAGTACAAGGCTGCGTCGCTTTGTTCTCCGCAAAAGTACGCTAACGGACGAGTTACCACATCAAATCATCTGGAATTTGATACGCGGCGTAAGGATCATCCTCCGCCAATACGTCGGCTTTTTTATCTGCAACTAAGATGAAGAGGTTGTCGGCGCGCTCGCGGATTTTATCCGCGACGGGCACGGGAATAACCGCGTAGCTGTTGCCGTGGGCAATGATCGCCAATTGTCCGCGCGAGAGGCGATCCCATACTGCTTGATCGACATAAATATGCTTAACCTTAGTGCCATCAACAAATTGATATTTAATATCACCATATTGTGCCGCAATGGCATTATTGGTCACTAGTTGGCGCACTTGTGCGGCAATGGCTTTTAAGCGGGCTTCTTCTTCGCGTTGACGGTTTAATTCGCGATCGCGTTCAGCTTTTTCTTTGCGAACAGCTTCTGCCTTGGCTTTAACATCATCCAATTGATTGTCTTGACCAGTGCGTTGCAGGTGTTCCTGCTTTTTCATTTCTTTCGCAGCTTTTTTGGCTTTTTGTTTATCGGCCAATCCGGCTGCGAGCAATTGTTCTTGTAAAGACTTTGCCATAGTTCGCTCGCTTAGTGTTTTGGTGGCCAAACGCCAGCAGGGATAAGAGCACCGAGTTGCGTAATGGTGGCGTCGCGTTGTGCTTCATCATCGGCCACTACTGTCACATGGCCAAGTTTGCGGGCAGGGCGCGCTTCTTTGCCATACGAGTGACGGAATGCATTGGCGATATTCTCTGCAGCAACGGCTGGTTCTTCATCGCTGATCACGTTGAGCATAGCAATAGCGTTGTGACGCGCGCGCGTTGCGCCTAAATCTCGGCCAGTAATTGCCAGCATGTGATTGCGGAATTGGCTGGTGTCTGCGCCTTCTATCGACCAGTGGCCAGAGTTGTGGACGCGAGGAGCCACTTCGTTAGCGACTAAGCCTTTTTCGGTTTCGAACAATTCTAAGGTGATGGTTCCAACATAATCCAAGCTATCCGCGAGTTGGCGAATATAACGCTCTGCTTGAGCGGCTTTTTCATTGCTCAAGCCGACAGCTGGATAGAGGCTGTAACGCAGGATGCCTTCGTGGTGAATATTTTCTGTCATCGGCCAAACGACCATGTTGCCTTGACGATCACGGCTGGCAATAACAGAGGTCTCACGCAAGAAAGGTACAAAGGCTTCAGCAATCAGTTCGCGATTCCCAATGCTTGTCCAAGCAGGTTCGGCATCGGTCGGTGCGCGTAGAACATATTGGCCTTTGCCATCATAGCCTTCGGTCGTGGTTTTCAACACAATCGGAAGACCAAGCGTATTAATGGCTTGTTTTAAATCATCAAGCGAATTTACTGCGCAGAAATCGGCAGTATCAATGCCGGCAGCTCGCAGAGCATTCTTTTCCAGCAGGCGATTCTGAAATGTTTTGAGCGCCGTCAAACTTGGATAAAGCTTATCGGCAATGCCTTCAAGCTGATCAACAATCGCCGCAGGAATGTTCTCAGTCTCGTAGGAAACCACATCTACATTGGCAACAAACGCGGCCAGATCGGCATCGTTGTGCGCGCGCAGGTCATATAAAGAAACCTCAATGTCCGCCAGATCTTTGATGCTGTCAGATAGCATTTGGCCAAGCTGGCCGTTACCTAAGATACCTACTTTCATTCTTTATCCTGTATTCATCTAACTGCCACAGGGTGGCCGTTTAATTACGACTCGATTCGCGGATCTGGCTGAGCCAAAACGCTGTCGGTTTGTTCTGCGCGGAAGGCGTCAATACGTGCTAACAAAGTATCATCGCTAGTGGCTAATATCTGCGCCGCGAGTAAACCCGCATTTTTGGCTCCAGCATCACCAATGGCCAACGTGCCGACGGCGACGCCACCTGGCATTTGAACGATTGATAACAAAGAGTCAATGCCATTCAGTGCGCGAGATTTAACTGGAACACCTAATACGGGTAGCGAGGTTTGAGAGGCCGCCATACCCGGTAGGTGGGCAGCACCGCCAGCGCCAGCGACAATTACTTTGATGCCACGAGATTGCGCGGTTTTAGCGTAGTCGAATAATAAGTCTGGGGTGCGATGAGCAGACACGACTTTGACTTCATAGCTTACGCCGAGTTTGTCGAGCATGTCGGCGGTATGTTGCATTGTGGGCCAATCGCTTTTAGAGCCCATGATGATTCCAACTAATACAGTCATTTGAGGCTATCCTCGTCGATCCAGAAAGCGGCGCATTCTAGCACAAGGCTGGCGGCAAGACAGCGATTGCGAATTAGTGATTGAAAATGCGTACTATTTGCTATTTTTTTTGTATGCTGGCGTTATATACCCATTTGAACATTTTGGTCATCCACCGTACTATTGAACAACTACTCAATAGCGATAAAAGCTAGGCAATAGCTGCCTCATGGCCCGCTTTGACAAAGGATCTGTCATCATGATTATAGAATCGGACAAACCGATGAAATCTCAAACTGAAGTATCACCGCCTAAGCGCAAGCCTAGTGGTGCCAATGGGGATGATCGCCGACTCGCGGGAATCTTAACCTTAGACGCGAGTGGGTATGTAGAGTCCTCAAATGTGGCTATGCAGCATTTGTATGGCGATATTTGTCGTAACGGGCAACATGTTTCAGTTTTTTTCCAAACTCCCATAGCTTTAGGCAACACTGCAGATACCATCAGCACTAAGTTGACGGGTAGTAATCCCATTCCTGTGAAAGTGACAATCAGCCCGTTAACCTCGTCGGTCATTCCGCAAGGTTACGCGGTTTTGGTTGAAGCCATTAGCACAGGTGAATTACTGAACAATCGCACTTTCTTGGCGGCCCTCAGTCATGAGTTGCGCACGCCACTGAATAGCGTACTTGGTTTTAGCCAAATATTACGCACAGAGTTGTCTGGCGAGCAGGCTGAATCGGTGGAGATGATTGAGTTTGCAGGGCAGCATTTGTTGGCGTTAACCGATCAACTATTGGCAATGCTGCAACCTAATGCAGCGCCCGAAGAGAATGAAGCGTTTTCAACTGAAACCTTAGCGAAAGACTGTGTACGCTTAATGACGCACCAAGCACGAGCTAGGGGAATTAGTCTGCATATCGAGCCTAATAGCCGTTGGCCGGTGATTCGGCAGTCGCGTTTAAGAATGCAGCAAGTTCTAATTAACTTTTTATCGAATGCTATTAAATACAATCGTGCTAACGGGCATGTCCATGTGCGCGGCATGATGTTGCAAGAAGCTGGACAGCCTTGGTTCCGGTTGGCAGTAAGAGACACAGGATTTGGTATTGAAAACGGCAGCGATGATGCCGTATTTGAACCTTTCGTACGCCTTGAGCAATCTAAAATGCAAGCCAGTGGTTTAGGTTTGGGATTGTCGATTTGTCAGGAGATGGCGAAATTGTTGGGCGGGCGTATCGGTTACGTCAGTGAACCTGGCGCGAGCACGACGTTTTGGATTGAGATTCCAGTATCGCCACCGGTGAGAGATACATCTAAAAAATAAATGCAGCTTAGGTTCAACATTGAATCTAAGCTGCGCTTAACTACAAGCTGATTTCAGCGTTATTAATTTTCGTTTCAATCTCGCTGGTTAATACCTCATAAATACTATTTTTCGAGGTTAAGACCAGTAGAGGTTCATCAACCTTATCTAAATGATAAGCCTCTTCTTTTAACTCTACCTTGCGGTATTTAAATGTTCCTGTGACTTCTTCTTCTTCACGAATGCGAAGAAATAACGGAATGGCATAGGCGGGTAATTTGTCGCGTACATGACGTGTTACGCTGTCCCAATCCATTTGATCAAGCGGAATTCGTGGAGTGATGGTTGCCATGCCGGCACGACCATCCGTGTGCGGAATTTCAACACCGTAAACGACCGCATGTTGAATGTCGGCATGTTCCATTAATACCGATTCAATTTCGGTGGTGGCAACGTTTTCGCCTTTCCAACGGAAGGTATCACCTAAGCGATCCGCGAAGGATACGTGCTTCCAGCCTTGATTATTGACTAAGTCACCGGTGTTAAACCAACAATCACCTTGTTTGAATACATCGCGGAAAAGCTTCTTATTGGATGCTTCTTCGTCGGTGTAGCCTTCAAACGGCTGTTTGTCGTTAACTTCAGTAATCAATAATCCAGTTTTACCAGCTTTGATTGGAATCATATAACCGGCGGCATCACGACGCGGTTTATCTTCTTCGATATCGTAATCAACAATATTGTATGAAAGAGGACAGAAACCGGCCGTTTTATCCAGATTAAAACTGTTGGTGAAGACCAAATTGCACTCACTCGCTCCATAGAATTCATTAATGTGATGAATGCCAAAGCGATTTTTAAATTCCATCCAGATATCAGGGCGTAAGCCATTACCAACGACGACCCGAATATCGTGATGACGATCGGTATTTTTGGGCGGCGTATTTAATAGGTAGCGGCAAAGCTCACCGATGTAGCAAAACGCAGTGGCGTTGTGCATGCGAACTTCATCCCAAAAACGCGATACGCTGAATTTACGCGAAATCGCGATACAGGCACCGGCACCGAGAACGGCGGCAAGTGATACTGTTAGGGCGTTGTTGTGATAAAGCGGCAGACTGACATACATGATGTCGGACTTGCGCAATTTCATGGACGCTAAGCCCATGCCTGCCATCGACTTAAACCAGCGGTAATGACTCATTACCGAGGCTTTTGGCAAGCCTGTTGTACCTGAAGTAAAGATGTAATAACACGGTTGATGCATACGCACTTCACCTGTGCTTGCCGGGTTTGAACGTGCTTGGTTGGCGCAGGCGGCATCGAGATCTTTATAGTGTTTAGGACAACCGACGCTGCCGTTGTCGCTGAGGTAATAAAGCGCAGAGCGGACGTCATCGCTTAAGTCGGCTTCGACGGTGCCAACGTTGTCTAGCATTTCTTCGCCAACAACGATGAGTTTTGGCTGTACCAAATTTAAACTATGTAACAACACTTCACCGCGTTGGGATGTGTTGATCATAGAGCAAATAGCACCAAGTTTAACGGCAGCAAAAACGCACACTAATGTTTCTGGGCGATTTTCTAATACCACCGCAATGGTATCGCCTGAAGAGATACCTTTCGATACAAAAAAGTGCGCCATTTGGTTCGCACGTTCATTGACCTGTGCGTAAGTTAGGGTGATATCTTGGTAGCGAACAGCAATGTGATCGGGCTGTTGGCGAGCGTGTTTTTCCAGCAATAAACCGATCGATTTTTTCTTCTCTGGTTTCGAAGTCACGAGTTCGAACACACCCTTTAACATAACAGGGATGTCGGGAATTTGACCAATCAGCTGGGTCGCAATATTAACGAGAGATACGTTTTTTTCTGGTGTACTAGCCATGGTGTTCTTACTGTTAGCCTCTGATTGGTTGACGTCGGAAACGGTCATGGGGTTAGTTTTTTATATTTTTTATAGGATCGTTGAGGACTAGTGTTAACACTAGCCCTCAATCGAACTTATTTCAGTTGAGCAGATGATTTGCCCAATAAACGACGGGCAACAATCAATTGCTGAATTTGCTGCGTGCCTTCGAAGATATCTAGGATCTTCGAATCGCGCGCCCACTTTTCCAGCAGTTCGTCTTCACTGTACCCTAAGCTACCGAGCATTTCGACACATCCAAGGGTAATGGCATTGGCGGCACGTCCAGCTTTTGCCTTCGCCATAGAAGCTTCCATCGAGTTTGGTTGACCATTATCGGCCATCCAAGCTGCACGTAATGTGAGCAGACGAGCGGCTTCCCATTCGGCTTCGTAACGATAAAGCTGGGCTTCTAACTGAGCACTGGTTTTTAACGGACGATTGTAGGCCGCATCAATTTTGAGTGATTTTAAAATTTCGCGGGTGCGATCAAGCGACGCCTTCGCCACACCAATGGCCATTGCAGCAACCACAGGGCGAGTGTTGTCGAACGTTTGCATTACCCCAGCAAAGCCTTTCTCGACGTTTACTTCTGGGTCACCGAGCAAATTACTTGCAGGAATTCGGCAGTCGGTAAAGGTAATTGCGGCCGTATCGGAAGCTTTAATACCTAGCTTCTTCTCTAAGCGCACAACTTCCATACCGGGTGTGCCTTTTTCAACGATAAAGGATTTGATCGCGGCACGACCCAATGAACGATCGACGCTGGCCCAAACCACAACGCAGTCGGCGCGTTCACCAGAAGTCACGTAGATCTTTTCACCGTTAATGATGTATTCATCACCGTCTTTGATCGCAGTGGTACGAACAGCTGCAGAATCTGAACCAAAGCCAGGCTCAGTAATAGCCATTGCCGCCCATTTACCACCAAAGCGCTTGAACTGTTCGTCGTCGGCAACGGCTGCAATGGCCGCGTTACCTAAGCCTTGGCGTGGCAGAGTCAACGACAAACCAACATCGCCCCAGCACAGCTCTGCCAAGCTTAGAACGGTTGATAGGTTGGTGCCGTTTTGAACACCTTCGCCTTTATGCTTGTTATCTTGCTTTAGTTTGCCTGCACCGGCGCCTTCGCCTGTGGTGCCATCGTTCATACCATCCATGATGGCAGCTAGCATATCCAGTTCTACCGGATAGGCATGCTCCGAACGATCATATTTTCGTGATACCGGACGGAATACGTTTTCAGCAACCTGACGTGCCTGATGTACTAGGCCACGGAATTTTTTTGGATTCTCTAAATTAATCATCTTGCCAACTCCTTACAGGTGTAAACCGCTGTTAACGCATGCCAATACACGTAAATCACGATACCAACGTTCAGCTGGGTGCTCTTTGGTAAAACCATGGCCACCTAACAGCTGTACGGCATTTGTACCAATCTCCATGGCTTTATCAGCACATAGAACATGAGCTAAATAAGCTTCACGATGGAAAGGTTTACCCATCTCGGCCAAGGCTGCCGCGCGCCAAGTCATCAGGCGCATAGATTCCATTTCAATGCCAATATTCGCCACCATAAATGCCACCGATTGACGATGACTGATAGGTTCGCCAAATGCCTCGCGCTCATTCACATAAGGAATCAGATAGTCTAGCGCCGCCTGACAAGCACCAATGGCAAGGGCGCACCAGTGCAATTGCCCTAGGTCGATAAAGGACTGGTAGTTGAAGGTGTCGTCCCCAAGCATGGCATCGGAGTCAACATGAACGCTGTCGAGTTTAAGAGTACCGGTCGCGGTGGCGCGCAAGCCCATTGCTGGAGCAGCTTTCCAGCTAACGCCTTCACTGTCTCCGCGTACAAAGAACAAACGAGGCTGTTTTTTGTAGCGAGCAGCAACTAAATAAAGGTCGGCTTCACCACCAAACGGCAAAAGGGTTTTAACCCCACTAATTTCAAAACCCCGTTTGGTTTTCTTTGCCTTAGTTGCCAACATTTTAGGGTCAAACAAGGCATTAGGTTCTTGTACTGCAATTGCAGCTTTAACGGGTTTTTCGCCCAAGTAGTTAGGCAGGTAGGTATCTTTTTGCTTGGGCGTTCCCCAGCGTACAATTGCATTGGCTACACCAACCGGTGCTAGAGTTGCGAATGCTAGGCTCATATCACCCCAAGCGAGTTCTTCGGCAATAATGGCACTGGTGGTAGGGCTGTAGCTTTGTGCTGCACCACCAAGAACTTCAGGTACTGAGAAAAAGTTAAGACCCAGTGCTTGAATGTCTTCAAGGTAATTTTCAGGTAGGGTCATCGCTTCGTTAGCATCATGTGCTAAACCGCGAACGACTTCTTCAGCATACGAACGAACAGTGTCTTTGATCATTTGCTGTTCGTCGGTCAGGGTTAGATCAAACAACCCATGAGCGGCAGGAGCTGCTAGAAGTAACGGATCAGCAGCTTTCTTCTTGGCTTTATCGGCTTGTAGCTTGCCTACAAATTGAAAGCCTTTTTTAGTCCATAGGTACGCAATACGTTCGGCCGGTTTACGTAGGCCGTATTTTTTCGCTAGTTCACTGCCAGCGAAGCGACTGGCTAAGCCTAAACCGAGTCCCTGAATATCTTTTGACATAGAAATTGCCTTTGTTATTTGGGGTGTACGTTAACCATAAACTCTGAGCGTTTCATCGCTGTCGATGTAACGCAATATTGTCATACAGTTTGACAGATTTAGCTTGCGACTCATTGGCATGGGTGACTGGCGAGCTTGGTCCGAAATGTCAGTCTACCTTGGTTGTCGTCGAGATTGATGATTTCTATTGACTCGATATAGCACCTTATCTTGGGCTAACCCTTTTGTATGGGTATGATGTTCGGCTTACTTGTTTTATCAGGACGTGTATCACCTATGCTGACTTTGCTTTCTCCAGCCAAAACACTCGACTTCGATACGCCACCGACAACTGATCGTTTTACACAACCGGATTTTTTAGAAGAATCAGCCCTGTTGATTGACGGTTTACGTCATTACTCACCAGACGAGTTGGGGTCATTAATGAAGCTAAGCCCAGCCTTGTCAGAGTTGAACGTACAACGCTATCACGATTGGCAATTGCCGTTTACGCCCGATAACGCTAAGGCGGCATTATTGGCTTTTAAAGGTGATGTTTATACTGGCTTGGATGCGAATGCGCTTAGTGAAGAGGATCTAACATTTGCCCAGCAGCATGTTCGCATTCTTAGTGGGTTGTACGGTTTATTACGCCCGTTAGATTTGATTCAACCGTATCGCTTAGAAATGGGGACGCGCTTTAAGAATGATCGAGCAGGGGACTTGTACGGTTTTTGGGGAACAAGCATTACAGAAACATTGAATGGCTTGCTGGCAGAACAGAAAACGCCAACGATCGTGAATCTAGCCTCTAACGAGTACTTTAAGTCGGTTAAAACTAAGCAATTGGCTGGCGAATTGATCACACCCGTATTTAAAGATGAGAAGAACGGAAAATTCAAGATCATCAGCTTTTACGCTAAGAAAGCGCGTGGCATGATGGCAGCGTTTCAAATTCGGGAACGAATTGATCGAGCGCATGATCTCAAAGCGTTCGATGTAGCAGGTTATCGTTTCAATGATGAAGAATCTTCGGCGACGACCTGGGTGTTTAAACGAGCAGAGAAGGACATACCGAATGCGTAAGTTAGCAGTATGCGCAGCACTGACGCTGAGTTTGAGTGGGTGTGTACTCGCGCCACAAGTGATTCAACTCAATCAAGAAGCGACAGTGACTGCCGGACAACTAAGTTTGAGTCGCGATGCGCTCGTCCGCGTTGTCGATGATCGTATGGTGGATGGTCGTCAACCTGAGCCCAATGAATTGGGAAGTCGTGGTGGTCGATTGGCTGAAAACTCTCCACTTAATAGCGAGAATAGCTTAAAAGATGTGCTGACGACTCGCATGCAAAACTCACTTACTCAGCTAGGTTTTGGTGCCGCAAGTCCTCTAGAACCATTGAAATTACAGTTAAGCGTAAAAGAATTTAGTTACGGTTGTAATGACGGCATGATGGTTAATGATTGCAGCGTGCGTATGCGATTTGAGCTGACAGTTATTGATGGCGCAACGACTTTTACCAAGCCTTATGGCGCTAATGAAAGTCGTCGAGTGGCCACCGCGCCAGTTAAAGAATACAACGAAAAGTGGGTTAACGAAGTGCTCGATCGTTTATGGCAGTACATGTTTAATGACGATGAGTTACGTGCAGCCCTTGGTGTTCAATAACCATAGGTTGTAGCTTTATAAGATATAAAAAAACCGGCGTGACGCCGGTTTTTTTATGGTTACGATTTTTTAACCGTTGGATGTACGTTTAGTTATCTAAGCGCTGAGCTGTCATCGCGCCTTGGGTCATATGCTCATAGTCGAGCAAGATATAACCGGCTTCTTCTAAAATAGCATCCTCTTCTTCTGGTTTCTTAGTCTCGTCTGACTTATCTGCATCAGCTTTGGCGGGTGTCTCTTCGCCATTACTTGCAGCATCATCAAGTGCTGTTAGAAGTTCCATACCTTTCGCTTTACGGCGCTTGTTTTCTAGCGATAAGCGGCGCTCGTCATTGGCTTCACGTTCTTTTTTACGCACTTCTTCGTTCAGTGATACTTCTGTTTTGTCGCGCATTTCCGTAATCATTTCTTTTTGTTCACGTAGGAATAAGAAGTCTGGATTGTGTTCAATGCGGGCATTGTGTAATTCACGCAAATGCGGCAGAGTCGGTGTAATCGTGTTAATACCTGCTTTGCGTGCAGGTTGGATGGTATCCCATGGTAAGGCAGCTTTAAGAGCGCTTTCACCGATCTTCTCTTTATCAAACAGAGAAGGGAACAACACATCAGGAATAACACCTTGATGCTGCGTACTATCACCCGACACACGATAGAACTTAGCTTGGGTGATTTTAAGTTGGCCCTGAGTCAGCGGACGCAGCGATTGCACCGTGCCCTTACCAAAGGTCTGACCGCCGACAATTAAGCCGCGACCGTAATCTTGAATAGCTCCAGCGAAAATTTCAGAAGCAGAAGCGCTTAAGCGGTTAACTAAAACCGTCATAGGGCCATCGTAAAGCACTTCTGGGTCTTGATCTTGTAGTACTTCAACGCGGTCACGAATCCCACGTACTTGCACGACAGGACCTGTAGGAATAAATAGCCCGGTTAAGTCGATGGCTTCTTCTAAAGAACCACCGCCGTTGTTGCGCAGATCAATAATCAGGCCATCAATGCCTTCTTCTTTCAACTCTGTAATAAGCTTACGAACATCGCGAGTTGTGCTTTTATAATCTGGACGGTTTTCCATACGACCTTGGAAGTCGATGTAGAAGGTTGGGATATCAATCACACCAATGCGACGAGTTTTGTCGCCATCTTTTAGCTCAATGACTTCTTTCTGGGCTGACTGTTCTTCCAACTTAACTTCGTCACGCACGATAGAAATGACTTTGCTATCACTACCGCTGCTATCTGCCGGTAGGATTTCTAAGCGAACTGTGGTGCCGCTAGCGCCACGAATTAAGTCGACCACTTCATCCAAACGCCAGCCGATCACATCAACAATCTCACCATCGGCATCTTGTCCAACGCCGACGATTTTATCCGCTGGCGACAAGTTGTTGGCTTTGGCTGCCGGTCCACCAGGCACAAGACGCACGACCTTAGTGTGTTCATCTTCGGTTTGAAGCACCGCGCCAATCCCTTGCAAGGATAGGCTCATATTGATATTGAAGTTCTCTGAATTGCGCGGAGAAAAATATTGCGTGTGTGGATCGAATGTCCGAGTCACCGCGTTCATGAATGTTTGGTAAGCGTCTTCCGGCTTGGATAGATAAACGCGATTGAGCTGATTTTGATAACGGCGGGTTAGCAGCTTGATGATGTCATCTTGCTCTTTGCCTGCCAGTTTAAGATTCAGAATCGAGTTCTTTAAGCGTTTGCGCCACAACTCATCGAGCTCTGCTGCGGTTGTTGCCCATGGGGCATCTTCACGATCAAGCTCTAAGGTTTCGTCTTGTTTGTAATTGTAGTCTTTGACGTGGTTGCTCAGTTCGTTCAATAAAAACGATAAGCGCTCTGCCACGCGTTGCTCGAAGCGATTGTAGATAGAGAAGGCTGGAGCCATGTTGCCGCGACTAAGGGCTTCGTCTAACGACGTACGATATTGCTCAAACTCTGCAATGTCGCTGGCCAGCATGTAGCTGCGAGTACTGTCGATATCATCGAGTAACGTATCAAGAACTTGAGATGACATTGCGTTGTCTAAGCGTTTGCGCTCGTAATGTCCCCGTAACAGATTACTCATAATCTGTTGTGTTGTGACTGCATGTTCCTGTGCCGGTTGAAGCGGTGTAAATGGTGTACCGGGAGCGATATCTGGAATTGTTGCAACCGACGCCATTGAGAACATAGCCAATAGGCCTGTACAAAGAGGGCGCAAAATGTATTGTTTTTGGGAAAACATAGGCTGAATTGTATTCCTTTTTGTTGTCCATTTGTGCTGTATGTCCAGCATCAATTAATTGTCATTCAACATTGTGTTGCTTATGTATAGCAAATACTGAGATGATTTGGACCTATTTGTTATATCAAAAACATAGACGTCTAATTCAATAACTGCCCAACTACATACTAGTAGAACCTATTGGATTGGTTGTTACCACTATAATTCCCGCACTTTTGTGAAGAAGCGTAGGGAATTCCTAAGTTCTACTAGGAAAGGAGTCTATTTTGGCACGCGTTACTCTCGATTTACCGGATAAGTTCACATTCATTACTCGCATGGCCGTACGAGTATCTGATATTAACTATGGCAACCATCTCGGCAATGACCGTATGGTGTCGTTGTTACACGAGGCGCGTTTGCGCTATTTGCGTAAATACGATTTTGGTGAGTTCAACGTTGGTGGTGTCGGTATCATGGTTACTGATATCGCGGTTAGCTTTTTGCAACAGTCGTTTGTCGGTGATGATCTGACTTTCCAGGTCGGTATTACGGATTTCAACAAATATGGCTGCGACTTTATCTACATGGTCACCAATGAGTCACAGGATCGAGTTATCGCTACCGCGAAAACCGGTATTGTGTTTTATGACTATGACGAGCGCAAAATAACACCCGTTCCACCAGTGTTTTATGAGCGTTGTGCACCAGATCAAGTATTGGCCATGGAAGAATAAGGCACTCGTAAACCTGTTACGAGTGACTGAAATAAGCCGTGATGAAATCTAAAAACGCACGGCTTTTATTGGCAAGGTAGCGATTCTGTGGGAATACCACCTTGATCGTTCGAACAGGGATGTCCATCTCGCTAAATAATCTAACCAACTCCCCACTATTTAAATGCCGCTCGGCGATGTACGTCGGTAAAGCCGTAATCCCCATTCCTGTAATACAGGCTTCATAGACCAGATCAATATCGTTTACGGTGAGCTTGCGCTCTATGCTCGCTAAACTGAAACCATGATCTTTTTCAAACTGCCGTAACCAATTGATCCGCGCATACTCGGCATTCGCAACGACTAAGATACGATGGTTAGCTAGATCTTCGAGGGAGGTTGGAGTCCCCCATTTTTCTAGATATTCAGGTGAAGCACAGATGACGATGCGTTGTTCGGCGACCGGCTTCGCAATAAGACGCGAATCTTCTAACGAACCGATGCGTAACGCGAAGTCGAATCCCTCTTTAACAATGTCTACGGGACGGTCGGATATGTGCAGGTCAAAACTGATGTCTGGGTATTTATTGGAAAAGTCGTTAAATATCCGAGCGAGTTCACGGCGACCGAAATTCGACATGGCGGTGATGCGCAATCGCCCCTTAGGGGTATCATCGAAGTCGGTGACAAGCTTTTCGGCTTCGCTAATGGAATCCAGTATATTTTCACAGTGCTGATAGAACATCTGTCCAGCTTCTGTTGGGCTAACCGAACGTGTTGTTCTGTTAAGTAGGCGTACACCTAGCCGTTCTTCAAGAGTGCTGATCTGCTTACTGACAGCCGATGGAGTTACCCCTAGGGCGTCGGCAGCGGAAGTAAAGTTGCGAGTACGAACGACGGCGACGAAGGTCTGAAGCGGATCAATACGAGACATAAGTGAATTAAACTCCATAAACTAAAACATAATGTCATTATAATTAAGCTAATGGAAATAAATAGCTCAAATTGTCCTAGGTGAGACCAATAGCTAACGAGACTTATATTCTTGTTATGTATGGAGTCCTAGTGCTTCGATTTAGGTTGGTAGAGATTTAGTAATCCTGCGCTAACAATCAGGGTAGCTCCCAGCCATGTGGTCCATAGCGGGAGTTCATCCCAGAAGTACCACCCCATGACGGCGCCATAGAGCACAGCGCTGTAGGCATAAACTCCAACCTTGCCGGTAGGGGCAATTCGATAGGCACGGGTGAGTAATAGTTGCCCAACCGTCGCCACTAGGCCCAATAATAAGATCCAGCCCCACATATCATTGGGCACTGGTTGCCAATTCAGTGCCGCGCCCGGAGCCGAAACAATAGCGGCGATTAGTCCAAAGTAAAAAACAATGGTCTGACTTGACTCAGTGGCCGACATACGGCGTATCGTGACCTTTGCTAAAGCGGCGAGAAAGGCGCCTAGTAAAGCGACTAACGCAATAAATGTGAAGGTACTGTCATCAGGGCGCAATATGCACGCGACCCCGGCAAATCCAACAGCGACGGCTAGTAGGCTGTAACGCCCGGCACGCTCACCTAGCCAAAGCAGGCCGATGAGTGGCATAAAGAATGGGCTTGATAGCTTCACCAAAAAGGCTTCTGTTAATGGCATATGGCCCAAAGCCCAGAAGTAGCAATACATGGCGGAAACACCGACTAGTCCGCGCATGAGATGCCAATGCCACACTTGGGTGTGCAGAAGCTTTCTTCCTTGTTGCAGCACGAGTGGCGCAAGTATGACTAATCCAGCGGCATTGCGAAAAAACACGATTTGCTCTGTGGAAAGCGTATCTGATAGATACTTGATCATGCCGCCCATAACCGCCAGTAATGCTTCGCCCATCAATAGAAACAGGGCGCCCTGACGGAGTTGATGTTGATGCACGTCGTGTCCTTAATACCGAGAAATTTGACCTATGCTGCACTTGTGAAATCAAGCCCAAGTCACCATATATGCCTGACTAGCCAGAAGGTCGGGTTGTGCATTATACGTCAGTGGTTATGCAACTTGCTCTGGATCAATACAGATAAACATTAGAAATTCTAAACTTTTAGCATTGGTAACTTGAATTTTATTAAAGTGACCGCATCTTAGCGTTAACAGAATTGAATCCCAAGAATGGGGAGCAGGAGACACACTATGCGTATGGATCGTTTAACGACCAGTTTGCAAAACGCCTTAGCTGAGAGTCAAAGCTTGGCGCTGGGCCAAGACCATAATCAAATCGATACTGTGCACGTACTATTGGCATTGTTAGAGCAGCCAAGTAGTTCTATTAAAGATGTTTTACGTCGCTGTAGTGTCAACGTGCCAGAGCTTGAAAAAACCTTACGTGGCGTTTTGAAAGATCAGCCCCGCGTCAGCAGCCCTGATGGCAATATTCAAATCGCCCCTGAGTTAGGTCGATTGTTAAATTTGGCTGATAAAGAAGCGCAAAAGCGCGGTGATCAGTTTGTATCGAGCGAACTCTTCTTATTGGTTGCTTTGGGGGATAAAGGTGCTACTGGGCGAGCCTTAGCTGAGGTTAAATTAACATCGGATGCGATTGATAAAGCCATTACTGAAATGCGAGGAGGCGAAGCCGTGAATGATGCCAATGCCGAAGACAATCGTCAGGCTCTAGGCAAGTACTGCATTGATCTCACCGAGCGCGCAGAAGCCGGAAAGCTCGATCCTGTCATTGGTCGTGATGATGAAATTCGTCGCACCATTCAGGTATTGCAACGTCGTACTAAAAACAACCCTGTCTTAATTGGTCAGCCTGGCGTTGGTAAAACAGCCGTGGTGGAAGGTTTGGCGCAACGCATCGTGAATGGCGAAGTACCAGAGAACCTTAAAAATAAGCGCATTTTGTCGCTGGATATGGGGTCTTTACTGGCCGGTGCTAAATACCGTGGCGAATTTGAAGAGCGCTTAAAGTCAGTACTTAAAGATGTGCAGAAAGAAGAAGGGCGCATCATTCTCTTTATCGATGAATTACATACCATGGTTGGCGCTGGTAAGAGTGACGGTGCAATGGACGCGGGTAACATGCTTAAGCCTGCGTTAGCGCGCGGTGAGTTGCATTGCGTTGGCGCGACTACGCTGGACGAATACCGTACTTTTATTGAAAAAGATGCGGCTCTAGAGCGTCGTTTCCAAAAAGTGCTGGTGGATGAACCGAGCGTAGAAGATACCATTGCCATTTTACGGGGCTTAAAAGAGCGTTACGAAGTGCATCATGGTGTACAGATTACCGATAGCGCGATTATTGCAGCGGCGAAATTATCGACTCGTTATATCGCTGATCGTCAATTGCCTGATAAAGCCATTGATTTGATCGATGAAGCAGCATCGCTGATTCGGATGGAAATCGACTCAAAACCACACGATATGGATAAGCTCGAACGTCGTTTGATTCAGCTTAAAATTGAGCGCGAAGCACTGCGCAAAGAAAAAGACGATGCGGCTAAGCAACGCTTGTCGGATCTTAATGAAGAAATCAATAAAGCTGGTCGTGCCTACGTCGAATTAGAAGACGTTTGGAAGAAAGAAAAGGCCTTGCTCGAAGGCGCTAGTAAATCAAAAGAATTACTCGAACAAGCGCGTATCGAAATGGATGCTGCGCGTCGCGCAGGTGATTTGCAGCGCATGTCGGAGCTGCAATATGGCACCATTCCAGAGTTAGAAAAGCAGTTGGCGGCAGCGAGCGAAGCGGAAGCTTCTGGTTCGCAAGAGTTCACCTTGTTACGTAACAAGGTCACGGAAGATGAGATCGCCGAAATCGTGTCTAAATGGACCGGCGTACCCGTCAGTAAAATGCTCGAAGGTGAGCGTGAAAAATTATTGCGCATGGAGTCTGTGTTGCATGACTCGGTTGTCGGCCAAGATCAAGCCATTGCCGCGGTATCGAATGCGGTAAGGCGCTCGCGGGCAGGCTTGTCAGATCCTAATCGCCCTAACGGTTCTTTCTTGTTTTTAGGACCAACTGGCGTGGGTAAAACAGAATTGTGCAAAGCGTTAGCGAATTTTATGTTCGATAGTCGCGATGCCATGATCCGTATCGACATGTCGGAGTTTATGGAGAAACACTCGGTGGCGCGTTTAATCGGAGCGCCTCCTGGTTACGTTGGTTATGAAGAGGGCGGGCATTTAACCGAAGCGGTGCGCCGTAAGCCGTATTCAGTGATTTTATTAGATGAAGTAGAAAAGGCGCATCCGGATGTATTTAACATCTTGCTGCAAGTATTGGATGACGGTCAGTTAACCGATGGGCAAGGTCGTAAGGTCGATTTTAAAAATACCGTCTTAGTCATGACCTCTAACTTAGGTTCGGACGTTATTCAAAGCATGTTTGCCAATGAATCGTACGAAGCCATGCGCGATGCTGTTATGGAAATTGTGGGTGCGCACTTCCGCCCAGAGTTTATTAACCGTATCGATGAGGCTGTGGTTTTCCATCCACTAGAAAAATCGCAAATTCGTGGTATTGCTGATATTCAGTTGCAGTTGCTGCGTGATCGCTTAAAAGATCGTGATCTCGGTTTTGAAATGTCGGATGGTGCGATTGAACGTTTGGTTGAGGTTGGTTACGACCCTATATTTGGTGCTCGACCACTCAAGCGCGCGATACAGCGTTCGATTGAGAATCCACTGGCGCAGGATATTCTCGCAGGGCGGTTTATGCCGGGCAGCACCATCGTCGCTGAAGTAAAAGATGGAGAATTGGTATTCACTAGTCGCTAACATTGGTTAAGGCTTGATTTGGACGCTAGCCCTAAGCCCGATATACTGCGGCAACTTCACAATTAAATAGTGAAGTTGCCGTTTTTATTTGGGGGAAGGCAGTATGACAAGACTCATGGGTCTAGTGTCAGGGATAGTTTTTGTCGCGACGGCAGTGATGGCAGGGTGCGCGGGACAGCCGGAGCATATTAATCTGCCAAGTAATGCTGCTTTGAATTGTGTCGTCATGGAAAGCGTTGTGGTGGTTGATGGCAAGCTGACTATCGCAGCAGGAGAAAAACCAACACCTGGCTATAGTGTCGAGTTGAGTAAGCAACAGCATGAAGATGGGGATCTCATGGTTGAGTACTTTATTGCGACGCCACCATCTGGGCGCATGTTGCCGCAGATGATGACCAGTCCTTGTCGTCGTATCGAATTACCGCGCGACTGGCATAGTGTTACGGTGGTTAATCGCGATACGAGTCAGCAATGGGTGTTTGAACATCCCTAAGCACAGCGATAAAAGGCAGCCTTATGGCGATTATTCTCGGTATTGATCCAGGTTCACGTTTAACCGGATTTGGTGTGATTAATACGGTTGGACAACGAATAGAATATATTGCCAGCGGATGCATTCGTACTGGGGCCGGCGATCTTGCCGATCGTTTGAAAGTCATATTTGAAAGCGTCACGCAATTGATCGAATTACATTGCCCGCAGCAATTTGCCATCGAGCAGGTGTTTATGGGGAGTAATGCCTCGTCTGCTCTTAAGCTAGGGCAAGCACGGGGGGTCGCTATTGTGGCGGCTAGTATGCAAAATTTGCCAGTACACGAATACGCACCGCGCACGATTAAGCAGGCGGTAGTGGGTACTGGTGCCGCTGACAAAGAACAAGTGCAACATATGGTTCAACGGTTATTAAAACTTCCTGGTATTCCTCAAGCCGATGCCGCCGATGCCCTAGCCATTGCGATCTGTCATGCGCATACCACTGCCAGTTTAATCAGCCAAGCTGGGCTTACCCAATTTCGTCGTGGTCGGTCGCGTTAATCGAGCGCAAAACTCAATGATGCGTTGAGTCTCAGCGTCTTTTGCTGATAGGCTAGCCGCTTTCAGTCATCCCTTCGTTGTGTCGTCATCATGATCGGTCGTTTACAAGGTTTTATCATTGAGAAGCAAGCGCCAGAGCTGCTTATTGATGTTCATGGCGTGGGCTACGAAGTCCAAGCGCCGCTATCTACTTTCGCAGTACTGGGAAAGCTCGGTGATCCCGTCACTTTATATACCCACCTTGCAATTCGCGAAGATGCTCACCAGTTGTATGGCTTTAGCGATAAGAGCCAACGTAGTCTCTTTCGTACCTTGATTAAGGTGAGTGGTGTTGGTCCAAAACTAGGTTTGGCCATTTTGTCAGGAATGGACGTCAGTGCGTTTGCGCGCTGTGTTCATCAAGAAGACATTTCGGGTTTGACCAAATTGCCCGGTGTTGGCAAAAAAACCGCTGAACGGTTAATTGTTGAAATGCGAGATCGTTTAATCGAATGGCAAGCGCCAGCGCCGCTATGGGCGGCGGTTGAGCAGAATGAGCAAGCGGGTAAAAACCAACTACTGCAAGAAGCAGAAGGTGCCTTGGTTGCTTTGGGCTACAAGCCTCAAGATGCGAGCAAGATGCTGATGAAAGTGGCGGATACCTGCACCAGTGCTGAAGATATGATTCGCCAAGCTCTGCGCAACACCTTAGGTGGCGCATGATAGAGAATGATCGCTTTATAGCCGCAACACCATTATCAGGTGAAGAACGCGTAGAAGAGCGTCAAGATCGCGCTATTCGTCCGCGTATGCTCGCCGACTATATCGGTCAGCCCATTGTGCGTGAACAGATGGAGATCTTCATCGGAGCCGCTCGCGCCCGTGGTGAAGCGCTTGACCACACTTTGGTTTTTGGTCCTCCTGGGTTAGGCAAAACCACCTTGGCTAACATTATTGCCGAGGAAATGGGCGTACAAATTAAATCGACTTCTGGCCCAGTGATGGAGAAAGCAGGTGACCTTGCTGCCATGCTGACCAATTTAGAAGAGGGCGATGTTTTATTTATCGACGAAATTCATCGCTTAAATCCAGCGGTTGAAGAAGTTTTATACCCAGCGATGGAAGACTATCAACTGGATATTATGGTTGGCGAAGGTCCATCGGCACGTTCGATAAAAATCGATTTACCGGCATTTACCCTTGTGGGAGCGACAACGCGCGCGGGCTTATTAACATCTCCTCTGCGTGATCGCTTCGGCATTGTGCAGCGTTTAGAGTTTTATAACGTTGATGACTTGAGCCATATTGTTGCGCGGTCGGGGCGTTTAATGGAGCTAGAACTCGATAACGCAGGTGCGCGCGAAATTGCTCGTCGTGCCCGTGGTACTCCGCGTATCGCTAATCGCTTGCTGCGTCGAGTGCGGGATTATGCCCAAGTAAAAGGCACGGGAATTGTTGATCAAGACATCGCCAATGCCGCGTTAAATATGCTCAATGTCGATGCTCAAGGTTTCGATCACATGGACAGACGCTTATTGCTGACTTTGATGGAAAAATACGATGGTGGCCCTGCCGGTGTAGATAGCCTTGCAGCATCCATTGGCGAAGAACGCGATACCATCGAAGATGTACTTGAGCCGTATTTAATGCAGCAGGGATACATCACGCGCACGCCACGTGGTCGTATCGCCACTAAGCTTGCGTATTTGCATTTTGGTCTCGATTTACCTAGCCGTTTCAATTCGGAATCTAACGATGTTTGAATGGCCGTTACGGGTATATATCGAAGACACAGATGCCGGTGGTATTGTTTATTACGCCAATTATCTTAAGTTTTTTGAGCGTGCTCGTAGCGAATGGCTGCGCGCGATAGGCTTTGATCAACAAGTATTAATGCAAGACGCTATTCGTTTCGTGGTGCGCGAAGTGAATGTGAAGTATCGCCAGCCAGCTTTGCTCGATGATGAAATCATCGCGACGGTGGAAGTCGCCGCGCTGGGAAAAGCGAGTATGACATTGAACCAGCGCATTGTTCGCCGGTCGGATAACCAGAGCCAGTTATCCTCTAGTGAGCAGATGTTAGCCGAAGGTTCGGTCAGTATTGCCTGTATAGATGAAAACGGACGTCCTAGGGTAATTCCTAAGGATGTCGCCCAACAAATTTCAATGACAGTGACAACTCAGGAGTCGTCGTGAACGAATCGATGTCTATTTTTAATCTGGTGATGAACGCAAGTTTTGTCGTCCAGCTCGTTATGTTAATGCTGGTGGTTGCCTCCGTTGTTAGCTGGGTCGTAATTGTACAGCGTACGCGCTTGCTATCTGCTAACCGTCAACAAAATCTTGAGTTTGAAGAGCGTTTTTGGTCGGGTGTTGATTTCAACGAGTTATATCGTGAGTGTCAGCAAAGTGAAGTGCCGAGTCCGATGGAAAGCGTGTTTATGGTGGGTTTAAAAGAATTCGGCAAAATGCACAAGCAAAACAATAGCGATCCAGAGACTGTTATGGCGGGAGTGCAGCGTGCGATGCGTGTTGCTATTACTCGTGAAAGCGAAAACTTAGACAACAATCTGTCGTTCTTAGCGACGGTTGGTTCAACCAGCCCATACGTTGGTTTATTCGGCACTGTGTGGGGGATTATGCACTCGTTTCAAGGCTTGGCTAGCGTTAAGCAGGCAACGATTGCAACGGTTGCTCCTGGTATTTCAGAAGCCTTGGTAGCAACCGCTATGGGTCTTCTGGCGGCTATTCCGGCCGTTATTTTTTACAACCGTTTTGTATCTCAGGTCGACAAAATGGTGAGTAATTTGCACACCTTCGGCGACGAATTTTCTTCATTGTTGTTCCATCGTTTGCATAAAATTCAGCAATCAGCACGCGCAGGGGCAGCGGAGAAGTCGTAATGGAAACTATGCAGCCTGCACAAAAACGCCGCCCAATGGCGGAGATTAACGTTGTTCCTTATATCGATGTCATGTTGGTGTTGCTCATTATTTTTATGGTGACGGCACCTATGCTGGTGCAAAGTGTGCCCGTTGATTTGCCGGACGTAGACTCGACGCCAACAGAAATTGATCCAGACGACAGCACCATTATTATTTCGGTAAATGACCGTGGTTTGTATTTTATTGAGCGCGATGAGGCGACGCCGAAAGCGATGACATTGGCTGATGTAACAAGCTATGCCGACAAAGTTCATAAAGCGACGCCAGCGACTCGAGTATTAATTCGCGGTGACGAAAAAGTACCCTATGGGCGTGTCGTGTCGCTTATGGGAGGGCTGCAAGCGGCGGGTATTAATAACGTTGGTCTAATTACTGAAGCGCCAGATCCACAGGCGCGCCCATAGTATGAGCTGGAAAAGTCCGAACAGCTATCATCTGCCCGTTGTTGCCGCCGTATTGATTCATGCTTTTGCAGCGTTCTTGCTGGTGGTTGAATGGCGACGCAGCGAGCCGCATATGCCAGAGCCTGTTCCTCAGCATCTTATTGCCAATGTCGTACAGACCGAAAATCAGGCAGTAAAGCAGCGTGAGAAAGAACAGCAGAAGAAAAGGGATGATAAGGCTAAGCGCGAAAAATTAGCCCGAGAGAAAGCTGCAAAAGAAAAAGCGGCGAAAGCAGCCCAAGAAAAAGCAGCTAAAGAAAAGGCCGCAAAAGAAAAGGCCAACAAAGAGAAAGCCGATAAAGCTGCGAAAGACAAAGCAAATAAAGAAAAGCTAGCAAAAGAAGCAACGCTTAAAGAGAAGGCGGCGAAAGAAAAATCCGCAAAAGAGCAAGCGCAGCGCGAAAAAGCAGCTCAGGCAGCAGCCGAGCAGGCTTTACTAGAGCAAATGGCGCTAGAAGAAGCCTCAGCAGAAATGGCTCGGCAAGAAGCCGCTGCTAAAAAGGCTGCCGATATTGAAAGATCGAAACAAATTGCTGCGGACAGCCAAACTCAGATTCGTTTAAAAATCGAATCTGTCTGGCAATACCCTCCAGCGGTTCAGCCTGATCAAGAAGTGGTTATGAAGTTAGTTCTAGTACCAACTGGGCAGGTTATACAAGCACAAGTGGTTAAGGGGAGTGGTAATGCGGCGCTGGACCGTTCGGTAGAGCAGGCGATATATAAAGCGTCGCCACTACCTGTGCCGCAAGATATTCGAGTTTTTGAACAGAACTTCCGTACATTTACAATGAAATTTAGACCGGAGAATGCATCGTGGTAAAGCGCTATAGTTGGTTGTTGTTTTTATTTGTGATGAGCACGGCACGAGCTGAGTTAGTGATTGAGGTAACTCAAGGTAAGCAAAGTGCAATTCCGATTGCTGTTGTGCCTTTCGAATGGACCGGTGCGATTGCATTACCCGAAAATATCAGTCAAATCGTCACCAATGATTTGGCCAGCTCGGGCTATTTTAAAACCTTATCTAGCGCCTACATGATTAGTCAGCCAACAGAAGTTGCTGATGTTATCTATGCAGATTGGTCGCGTTTGAAACAAGATTTTGTGGTGATTGGACGTGTGACGGCAGCCGAAGGCGGGTACGCCATCGAATTCCATGTACTTGATGTTCATCAGAAAATTGAATTGCTGCGTCACCGTGTGAAGGCTACGGCTGGTCAGCTACGTGATTTAGGCCATTACATCAGTGATTATATTTTCAAGCGCTTAACGGGTGTGCCGGGCGTTTTCTCTACGAAATTAGTTTATGTCACGACCAATCGTGAGCGTACCGCCTTTAATTTGAACTTTGCTGATGCTGACGGGGCGCGCGAACAGCTAATTTTTAAATCTAAGCAGCCGATTATTTCTCCTGCTTGGTCACCTGATGGTAAAAAAGTGGCGTATGTCTCGTTTGAAAATGGGCGTAGTGAAATTTACTTCCAAGAGTTAGCCACAGGTAAGCGCGAAAAAGTCGTCGCTTTCAGCGGATCGAATAGTGCGCCATCATTTTCACCTGATGGAACTAAATTAGCCTTTGTTCAGTCGAAGCTTGGTAATCCGGATATTTACGTCATGGATTTGAACACCCGTAAGGCAACTCGTATGACGAGCCATTACGGTATTGATACTGAGCCACAATGGTTGGCCGATGGACGCCATATTGTATTCACGTCCAGTCGAGCGGGAGGTCCACAGATTTACAAACTGGACACTAAAGACCAGTCGGTTGAGCGGATTACCTTCGAAGGCAGTTACAATGCACGTGCACGAGTGACTGCAGACGGTCGTAAAATGGTATTTGTGCATGGTAATGGCGACTCATTTCATATCGCTTCCCAAGATTTAGAAACGGGAACGGTAAGAATATTAACGACAGATACAAATTTGGATGAATCACCTAGTGTTGCACCTAACGGAAGTATGGTAATTTATGCCGCAAGTGAATCAGACCGCAGTATTCTGGCCGCTGTATCCGTGGATGGGGAAGTTAAATTTCGCCTTCCGTCAAAATATGGTGACGTTCGGGAACCAGCGTGGTCACCCATTTTAAAATAATCTCCTCTTAACTACTCGATTGGGAAAACTGTTATGCAAACAACAGCACTATATAAAGCTTTGGGTTTGGCCTTTGGCGCTCTTTTGGTTACTGCTTGCGCAAGCAAAGGTGACATGGAAGAAGGCGCGGGTTCTTCAATGACTGCGACTGAACAACAAGCGAACGAAGCGGCTGATGACGCAGCAACTCGTGGTGTTGAAACAGCTCCTCTCAGTGGCGAAGCTTTGCAAGCAGAAGCAAATGCTGCACAAGCTAAGTTAATGGAAATGACTGTTTTCTACTTCGATTTCGATCAAACCACGATCAAAAGCGATAGCAAAGCAGCATTGTCTGCACACGCAGCGTATTTAGCCGCTAATAAGTCAGCTCGCGTTGTATTAGAAGGTCACGCTGATGAGCGCGGAACTGTTGAATACAACCTAGCTCTTGGCGAGCGTCGTGCAATGGCTGTACGTCGTTATTTATTGGCTAATGGCGCTGCTGCTGGTCAATTAGAAGTTGTTAGCTTTGGTGAAGAGCGCCCTGCAATGATGGGTCATGACGACAATAGCTGGTCTAAAAACCGTCGCGTTGAAGTGAAATACCAGAGCCGTTAATGAATAAAACAGTCCTCACACTGGCGCTGGTCGCTGTTGCGGCCGCCGCAAGCGCTGATGACGACTGGGTTTCAGTTGGTGCTACCCGTGTGGTAGCACCTGCTAGTTCAACCCCTGTCGATACTACTCAAAGAAACTTTTCTCCTTCCATAACTCAATCCGTTGCCGCTCCAGCAGCAGATAACACTCTCGTTTCCGAACTGCTGACTCAAATAGAGCAAATGCAGGAGGAGATCGCGATGTTGCGTGGTCGAGTAGAAGAGCAAGACAATCAAATTCAAACCATTCAGCAAGAGCAGCAAGATCGTTATTTAGATCTTGATCGTCGTATTGCTGCCCTGATGGTTGCAGAACCCGTTATTGACGATGTGCCTAAAGTCGTCGCCACTAGTGGCTCAAATGTCGCGTCCTCAACGCCAAGCGTCGCGCCTGGTGATGCTTACAAGGCTGCGATGACACTGGTGCGTGAAAAGAAGTTCTCAGAAGCTGGTGCTGCGTTTGATACCTTCGTCAGTCAGTATCCTAGCGATCCTTTAGTGCCAAACGCTCGATATTGGTCGGGTGAGGTGAATCTGGTGGATGGCCAACTTGATCGTGCGGCAGAGCGTTTTCGCACCGTGATTGGTGATTTTCCTGATAGTGCCAAGGCGGCTGATGCGGCTTATAAGCTTGGGGTAACGATGCATCGTAAAGGTGATGATCAGCAGGCCCGTATGTGGCTACAGCAAGTGATTGATCGTTATGCTGGAAAAGCCGATGGTACTGTGTCGTTAGCTAAGTCTTATTTAGGTAAAATTGGCCAGAAAGCGCCATAAATCCCAGTGTTTTTGGGCGATTTATTCGACGATCGCCCCTTTGAATTCCCCGTAATTCCTTACCTAAGTCCCTGATAGTGAAACTTTTTTTAAAAAAAGTCTTGCGGGTTTCTAAAAATTAAGTATTATATGCGCCTCTTCCGGGTCGTTAGCTCAGTTGGTAGAGCAGTTGGCTTTTAACCAATTGGTCGCTGGT